>Ga0214543_1011367_pt1 | contig 12535 bp, 12 predicted proteins | sample CNSS2metaG_FD_160094 | JGI IMG/M metagenome (GOLD analysis project Ga0214543, IMG submission 160094) | Root nodule microbial communities from cowpea collected in UCLA plant growth center, Los Angeles, California, USA - CNSS2 | ecosystem: Host-associated > Plants > Roots > Nodule | place: USA...
TATATATATATATATATATATATAGGGTTAAGTATGTTTTTAGTCCCTGAACTTTGGCCAAAAATTGGAATTCGTCCCTAGTCGAAACTTTGATCAATTTTGGTTCTTAAATTTTAAAAATGAATGAATGTAGTCCTTTTTAACCCAATTACGTTGACTTTTTTCAACATGTGGAATGTGTTTCATGTTAATATTGGAGTTGTTTACGCAGTTTAACATATTCTCAGCTCAATATTTACTGAAAAATACGTTCGAAACCTAAAAAAAAGTTAACAAAATTGGGTTAAAAGGACTATATTCATTCATTTTTAAAGTATAGAGACTAAAAACATAGTTAACACATATATATATATATATATATATATATATATGAGAGTGTGGATCTAATTGATGTGTTAGTGTGACCTTGGCATGTGAAACAAATGAGGTGGTTGGTATTAAAGTGGCATGGTATCGGCATGACATGAAATTCCACAACTATGGTTTGAAAGTAATGGATGGGTATGGAACCACTGGGAAAGAAATGAAAGAGGTAAATTATAAAGAGCTAGTATGTGATGTATATGTATATGTGTGATAAATCTTTCTTGATTGGTCTGGTATGCATGGGAAGAGAGGATTCAAGTTTTGAAAAATGTACCCACAGGGAATATGAACCTGCACGAAGGTTGAGAAGTTAAGGTCTTGCATGGGGTCATCAAAGCGTGCAATGTTCTTCTTGACAAGGACATGAATGTAAGGCTGGTAAATTTTGGATTGGCTCGTATCCATGATCATCATGGACATGTTGTCAGCACAAGAATAATTGGGACAAAGGATACATACATTGCTCTTAAAGTGATTCGAACAATAATAACGTCAACTATGTTTGATGTGTTTGGTTTTGGAATACTGGTATTGGAAGTAGTTTATCGGCGAATATTATAAGACCTAGGAAAAATAATTATATTTCCAAGAGTGATGATATAATGTGAGGAATATTATTTAAATTAATAAGTAATGACATAACTAGAAGTGAAGTGTAGCATAGTTGGTTGAGAGTCTTTGGTTGAGGTTGAGGGTCATGTGTGCAATTCCTATTTTGTGCATATTAAGTAATTAATTTAAAAGTATACTTATATGTGATTTTGTATTGTAGTGCTTGTTTGAGATTGTGGTTGAAAAGAAACATGTGTTAGCATGTTGGTATGAAGTGCTTGATAATCCTTTAAGGATGTGGGTTTGAACCTTAGCTAAAGTAAGCTATGTGTTTTTTAGATTTTTTTGAACTTAGATGTGACCATTAGAGTTATGGGCTGAATTAATATACTAAGAATAAAAGCATAATATTTTATGAAATAATAGTTTAATTTATTTATTTAATTTAATAAAATTAATAGGCTGTAGAAAACACTAGGTGGGCCACGCCAGATTTTTTTTTTCGGTTGAAAGCCTAAAGGAGGGAGAGACTAACCTGAGTTTAGAAAAAGAACAAGAGACTACTGTTGAATTTTAGAGACACCTTGTAAGTGAGAGGAGGGCACGTCAGTTGCGAGAAATAGTGGTTAGAGGTTCTTAGAAGGCAAGATAGGAATAAGGGTGGAAGACATAACACCTTGGTAGAGCAAGAAATTTTCTGTGGAAGAAGAGCTTTTGATCAAGGACTCAACGTTAGGGGAGCCAACCTTAGTTGTTCTTGTGTTTCTAAATAGTTGTTCTAAGCTTGTGTTGACATCTCTATGGTTGTGCAGGGTTGAGCACAAATTCTTCTTTTGAATGGTGGTGTTGGTGGTATGATATGTCCTTTTCACAAATTGGAAAACAATTTTCGTTTTTCTACTATTATCATTATAGTATCATACGATGTTTCATATGGGTTGTGACAATTGATGTTTTCTATGATGGGTTTGAGGTTTGGTTGATCATGTATGGGTTTGGAGGCATGGTAGTTCTTGTTATTTTGTGGAAACAAGATGTATATGAACGTTTTTGTGAATGCATTGCTTCTTCGAGCTTTAATTGAACTAGTTTTTTTTATCTTTAGCTTAGTAAATTTTGCGTCATCTTCCAACATAAAAAATGCGTACGAGTATTCACATTAAATCTCTTAAAGTCTAGTTTCTAACCCAAAAAGAATAAGCTCATTTGGCTATTTATGGAAAAGGTAATAAATAAAATAGTGAAGACACTAGAGTAGTAAATTGTTGTGGATGTTGGAATCATTTTGATTTTTGAATATGAAGTGCAAACATCCTAGGGCCCCAACAATAATGTATTAGTACTAAAATTAAAGATATTTAACTATAGTTTTCAACCCAAAAAGAATCACCTCAATTGGACATTTGTAGAAAACACTATGAGTAAAACTGTAACAGATATTAGTGTGTGACGCTAGCACTATTTTTCAAATCTGTTTGGAATTTTCCAAATTAAACTACAACTTATACAAAATGGCTGGCAAAATGCAATTTTAACTAGCTTTCATTTTGTGACATTGCTTGTAGCTTTCATTATATGACATTGCTTGTAAAAATTGGGTTTTGATGGCATGAATTATGTTAGATATTTTGGTCAATAGTTGTAGTACTTAAAAAAAATATAATGTCAAGCACCGTGTAGTTGGGCTTGACTTCTGAAAATGTGTCTGCACCGTGTAGTCACCCTCATACAAGCTTTAGTCGGCATCAGGCTGTGCAAATAACGTGTAAGATGAAGTCTGTAAAGGTGTTTGCACATGACAAATTGTCAGATTCACATTAATGACCAATGACATGACAATGCACCAACGTCAACCTCAATGTCAACTTGGCCTGCTTACCTATACAAGTGTTGGATGAGGTCTCTTAGACAACTTCTTGCCTCAAAGATAGGAAGTTGATGTATGATGTATATCATTGAGCAAGGAAATCTAAGTTTTGGGTTAATAGACTAGAGAAGATGCTAGAGTTCATAAAACAACGTTTGGTCAGAGGGAGCTTCAAGGATAGGTTCTTGGAAACATATACTGTAGGTTTTCCAAAGGAGTTGAATCCAAGGGTTAGAACAATGGAAGAGGAGAAATCTAGTGCTTCCTTAGATTGGTGGAAGAGGCGAAATTGGCAAATCCTAGGTTGTAGAAAGTGGTGAGATTTCTTAGAAGTGAGAAAGCTAAGAAAGGAGAAGATCGTGAAGTGTAAAAAGACGGCAAACCTCTAGTGGAAGGCTGAGATGGATAAGAGTTTTCTGATCAGTCAAGTAAGATGATTTTTCCTAAGTAGGGGGAAAAAGTTTGCGAATAGGAAAGAAGTGGCATAAAGGTTTCATACTAGGTTCAATAGTCAAAAGGTGATGAATGGTCTTTTTAAATTGTTAGTGGGATGTTTCAAGGAAAAGTAGTTCCCATGAGCAAAACATTTGACCTTGGATATAAGGTGGAAGGTTTCGCGTACCATAAAGAGAGGCACATATTTAAAGGTTATTCTTGTATTGAAGGACAACCCAATTGATGTCGGAGGATAATGATGGAGGAAATGAGGTAGTGGAGAGTATATGGAAGGTGAGTCATTATATCAGATACAAGTTGGTTGGTCAGGTATGAAGGATAATTTAGTTTTAAGGTTGGATGTTGAGAGTTGCTTTGAGAGTAGTGGCCAAACCAATCTCCGTTGTTGAACATATATCGCTTAGCACAGACGTAAAGTTTGCAGTGACTATAGGTGTTGGAGTCGTCAAATCTGTCATGTCTAAGTGGTGGTTGTCAAAGAAAATAAGGAAAACATAGTTTTCTTCCTACCTCATTAGTGAATTTTTGAGGTCAAAAATTTTTGTTGTTGGGGAGAATGTAAGGCTCACTTTTTCTGTCCCTAGTGTTTAAGGGCCTAACCTTATCTGTTAGGCCTAAGGCCAGCCCATAGGGTGCCCCAAAACCCTTTTCCAGTCCTAACCCTCTCATTCCATCTCTATTTCGCAAGATAGCCCCTTTCCTCACCTTCTCTTCTCTCTTTTCAGAGCTTTGCTAGGGTTTGAGCCAGTTTCCTCTACGGGCCATTCAGAAGCCTTCCTCAACTCATTAATTTGTTCCTGGAGTTATGGTGCTCATTGTTGGGTGCTTATCGTTGTCCACTAGCATCTATCCAAGTATGGGAAGCTAGAGTTTTTTCTAATGTTTTCCTAGTATATGATTGTTTTCAGTTCAGTTTCACGTTTATAATGTTTGTATGCATTTGTGGTTGCTTGGAAAATATTGTGATGTTGTTTGGTTTCGAATGTCTGGTTGTTGCACGCGTGAACAGTGGCAAGAACTGGTATTTTTGCCCAAGCGAGCATGCTCGTCTAGGCGAGAATAGGAGAAGCTCGCCTTGGTTTTTTTTCAAACTCTCGCTCAGGTGACAAGCTTCCGTTCTGAGCGACGAGTTATCTCGCTCAGGCGAGGAGGTCTCGCTTAATCGAGAACTCGCAAAAACTTGTAGCGCTCCCTGTTTGTAATCTCGCCCAAGCGAGAATTTTTAACTTAAGCGAGATCAATTTAGCTTAAGCGAGACCAATTTAACTTAAGCGAGATCAACTTAGCTTAAGCAAGACCTGTTTATCTTAAGTGAGACCAGTTTAGCTTAAGGGAGATCAGTTTAGCTTAAGCAAGCACTTTTAGCTTAAGCGGGACTAGTCTAGCTTAAGCGAGAATTGCTGTAAAATTTTAATTCCTTACTTTAACTTGTGGATTGATTCAATTACTCTTAAAGGCATCAATCTGTGATTATGTATGTTTCATGTGATATTGACTTGGTATGAATAAGTGCATGAATCATGATTGGTTGTTCGATTGGATATTCACATGAGATTGTTATGCTCAATAAATCTATGGTTGGTTGGTGAGACATGGCTATGGTATGAGATTGACGTAATTTCATGAAACTCTTGGTGAGATTTCATGGTGGTGTTGGATGTGATGGACATAATTCCATGAAATTCTTGGTGAGATCTCATGGTGGTGCCGTATGTGATGGACGTAATTCCATGAACCTCTTGATGAGATTTCATGGTGGTGCCATATGTGATGGACGTAATTCCATGAACCTCTTGGTAAGGTTTCATGGTGGTGTCGTAGTGTATATAATTAGGTAAGGATTTAAGTAAGGATTACATCCTGAAACTTTAGAGAGTCTGTTAGTCTCACGTAGAGCGGACTGACTCAAGTGGTGAGAGTAATAGGAGGCCCTATTCTTTGGCAAGATAATGGACTTAGATGTTTAAAGGCTAACCTTGTGCGTGGTAGGGTGAAACTCAAATGCAATGGCTCTGCAGAGCAGTAGAGGCCACCACAAGTGCAAGCATCCAATGAATCCAACTGATTATATGTATCCGGATAAATTGAATCTTAGAGTCTTGTTATTGGTTATCACATGCTTGGTTGATTGATGTATTCTTAACTCCTAAATTGCATGCTTAATTGTATGATAAAAACCTTTTTATTCTAGCTTACTCTTTCTGCTTGTGTCTGTCTTCTTGTGTGGTTTTCCTTTTTGCAATGATCACCAATTCCTTGATGTGAGCAGATATGGGAACCCCTGGTGATCGCAGTGACAATGGGAATGTTGCATCTTAGTTGGTCAGGGATTGGTATTGGGCTCACTGTGAGCCCTCGTGTGAAGAGTTTTTATTATTTTGTAATCCCTTGCTTATGAGCAAAGCTTTTGGACATCTGTTGAACCTTTTATGTTTTGTCCCAGGCATTGTGTAGTGCCTTTGTCTCTTTTGGTATATTTGGATGACTGTAAAAGCCTTTATACTTTAAACCTCGTGTCCTTTAGATATTATAAAATATGCAAATGTTTTATTTAATTAGATTTATCTACTAAATGGGATGTTACATAAAATCATAAAAGTTATTAAAATTAAGCGATGAATTTGAATGCTAATTAACCCTACATATTTGACATACAATAAATTTTTTTCTTTTCTGAATGTAGCTAAAAATATATATGACAAGTGGAAGATACAAAAGATAAAGATAAAGACAATATCCAGTAAAGCAAAATATTATTCTTAAAGAAGTTTAAGTTTGCATTTTGATAGTTAAAATAATCATTTCTTTTATTTTTATATTTTATTGGTATTTTTATTATTATTTTTTAGATAATTAAAGTTTTTATTTAATAAATCAGTAAATAGAAATACTTATTTTTATTTGTAAAAATATTGTATAGATAAGTGGAAATCACTGAAGATTGAAGAATATCTCAACAAAATTGATTATCAACATATACTTCAATTACAAAATCAAGTAAATGGGAATCATTGAAGATTCACCAATGGATGAAAGGGTTTCAGCTGCTATTATTTTAGCCATTTTGCTTCGATTTAATAATCGAGGCATATCCGGCCAAGGTAAAAAGGGGTGACCTTTTTGCCTCATTTTCATTCCCATATGTTCTATTTTCAGATCCTTAAGGTTGTCTTGGTCTAGGTGCTTGTTCACTAAGGGTTTTATTCTCTCCAAGTTAACTTTCAATCACGGTAAAGGAAGCTAGAGTTTTCACATTTTCTTGAAGTATCTTGTATGTTTTGGCTCTATTTTATGTTTAAGATGCATGTTCGATGACTATGAATGCATAAGAATTAACCTGGCTGTGATTTGTGTTGATTTTTTGAGGTTTGCTTGTGTGAGCGTGAGAGAACTCTATTGTTTTCTCCCAAGCGAATCACTCTTGCCTAAGCGAAAGTAGCAGAAACTCACCCTTGGTTTTTGCTTGAGTTGTCGCTTAAGCGACGAGCTTCTATTTTGAGCGACGAGCAATCTTGCTCAGGCGAGAAGGTCTCGCTTAAGCGAGAACTTGCATAAACCTGTGGTGCTCACTGTTCAAGCTCTCTCTCAAGTGAGAATGCTTAGCTTAAGCCCGAGGCTTTTGACGCTTAAGCGAAGGTTCTAGTTTGAGTGAGAATGGTGCATGTACGTGCTTTCGTATTGTTCTCTTCTCTGATTTAGTTGTTTGTCTCCATGATTGATTGATTTACCTTAAAGCATGAAGTATGATGCCCTGTATGTTTCATGTGATATAATGAGACTGAGATTTTGTTATGCTTGGTATGAAATGAATCATGAATTGGTTGGTTGATTGTGTATTGGAATGAGATTATAATGTTTTGAGATAACATGTGGATTTTGTGTGAGAAACATCGATATGGTATGAGCTAGATGTAATTCCATGAGACTCTTGGTGAGATTTCATGGTGGTGTTGTATTGTATATAATTAGATAAGGATTCAAGAAAGGTTGCATCTTGAAACTCTAAAGAATCAATCAGTCACATAGAGCAGACTGATTCAACTAGTGAGAGTAGTAGGAGGTCCTACTCGTTGGCAGGATAATGGGCCTAGATGATCATAGACTGACCTTATGCATTGGCAATGGCTTTGCAGAGCAATAGAGGCAACCACAAGTGCAAGCATCCAGTGAATCCAATCTCTTTATATGTATAATCGAGTTAGAGGGCCTTTATTATTTGTTATCACATGCCTAGTATGCTGACTAAAATGCTTGTTTAGATATATATGTATGATGAAAATTATTTTTTTCTCTCTAGTTTACCCTTTCTCTCTATGTGTTGTGTTCTCTGTTTAGCTTTTCCTTTTTGCAATAATCATCAATTTTTTTTGAGTAGAAGTGGGAACCCCTAGTGATCATAGTGATGATGAGAATCTTGCACTCTAGTTAAGCATGGGTTGGATCATGCTCTTTGGAGCATCTTTTGGGGTATTGATGCCTTTTGTAGTTTCTTTCTCTATGAGCGAATTTCAAGTTTAAACTAGTCTGTGTTTAAATCTTGTTCATGACATTGTTTTGTGTCTTAGTTTTCTTTTCAGTATATTATGGATGACTATAAAAGGTTAATACCTATATACTTCATGTCGCGTGCTCTATTTTATATTATAATCATGTGATGCTTCGTTTATTAGAATTATTCTATTAAATTGGGATGTCATAGCACCAGATTTGCTCGGACCACCACGTCGAAAATGCACCTACAATCACCGTTCCTGAACCTGAAACCCTCAGCACAGCATCTGTTAGAAGCAAAAATTGGTGGTGTATGCATATTCAACAAAAATGAAGAAAAAAGCAAGAAAATACCATAAAATTGTAGGGTTAAATGGTGATGACAAGGACGACGAAGTGACAGTTTGTTGGTGGCACAATCGTGACAGAAAAGTGGCACCCACTGTTGTTGAATTTGCGAGAGGAAGAAGAAAGGGAAATAGTGCAATCTGATTCAATTTGGAGGTTTCTAGCCTAGCTTTCTACCTCAGTTCTAAGAAAAATTGGGGCATAAAGTCCAAAAATGTCCATAACATTGCACATTCAAGAGTGAATTTACAAGGGGGAGACACCTCTATTTATAGCTTAAGATGTCTCCTAATTTGGAGATGTAAAACCCTAAAAATCCTAACTTGGTTATCTTGAAGACCAAGCCAAAAATCCTCTTCAATAGGAATAAGACATGTGGCCACTCAAGAAGGTGGGAATATTCTCCATTCCTAGAGTGTCATGTGCCCACTCAAGAAGGTGGAAAAATACTCTCCATTCCTAGAGTGCCATGTGGCCACTCAAGATGGTAGAAAAATACTCTACATTCCTAGAGTGCCATGTGGCTTGATCACGCCTTCTTTGTTTACCTAGATGCAACTCGACCTAGACTTTTGTAATTAGGTCTCATGGATCCAATTGCAAAATCTAGGTGAATTATGATCCAAAACTACTTTTAAAAATTTATTTTGAAAGCATGGCCTAAAAAATTGGTCCAATTGAAAACTATCTAGAACACGTCCATATCTTTACCTCTTCCTTGGCCCATTAAAATATCATTTAAAGCCCATGGGGCTCTTGAAGGTCCATCTCTTGTTGTACCCTTCTTAGCATGCTTCTAGTGATTGGGCCTTTGGTTGGCCCCAATCAACATTTCCTCCCCCTTAAAGAGGATTTGTCTTCAAATTTCGAGGGTCATTCGCGTTAGCATACTCGCCTATAAAAGGAATTAAGTCAGCCACATTGAAGGTGGCATGCACCCCATATTCATTGGGAAGGTCTAATTGATATGCATTAATATTTGCCTTCCTTAGGATTTGGAAAGGACCATCTCCACGATGGTTAAGTTTGGATTTCCTTTGGTTAGGAAATATTTCATTTCTTAAATGAAACCAAACAAGTCTCCCTCATTGATAATGACCTCTCTTATCCCCTTATTATTGTACTTAATGTATCTCTCAGTTTGATGTTATATTTGTTGTCTAATTTGTTCATGCAAATCCTTGACAAACTTAGACTTAGAAACCCCTTCTTTATGAACAAAACCAAAGGTGTCAAAGGATTAAACCCATATACAACCTCAAAAAGAGATATTTCAGTAGTTCTGTGAACTACTATATTATATGAAAACTTTATATAAGGAAGGTACTCATCCCAAGATTTATGATTACACTTCAAGATTACTCTTAAAAATATCGACAAGGATCTATTAACTATCTTTGTTTGCCCATCTGTTTGTGGGTGACAAGTGTAAGAAAAGTGGTAGAAAAATTTAACTTAGCCCCTAATCTAGACCATAAGGTCCTCTAAAAGTGACTATGGAATTTAGTATCCCTATCAAACACAATAGTGTATGCTAATCCATGGAGTAACCACATTTCTAAAGAACAACTTTACTATATTTCTTGCATCATCAATCATGTGCAAAGGTATAAAATGAACCATTTTATTAAAACGATTCACTACCACAAAGATAGAATCAAACCCCCTAGCAGTTCTTGAAAGCCCTAGGACAAAGTCCATTCTTATGTCCTCCTAAGGGGTAGAAGCAATAGGCAACAAAGTATATAGACCACGAGGCATTGCTTTAGACTTTGTTTGCAAACATGTAATACACTTATAGCAATACCTTTGGACATCCTTCCTCATATGGTGCCAATTTTTTTTCTTTAAGCATACTTAGAGTCTTATCTGCACCAAAATGCCCCATAAGTCCCCCTTCATGCATTTCTTTAATTAAGAGTTTTCTATGTGAACCTTAGGGAATGCAAACCTGTCCTTTTGTAAACAAGTAACCCTCATTCCCATAGAGCCCTCCTTGGGACTTTTTCAATCAATTTTGATAAATGGTGGAGAACTCAACATCTTGTGAATATAATTCATCCATGTTTTCAAATCCAAGTATTTTGGCTCTAAGTTTCACAAAGAATGTGTGCCTTCTTGATAAATCACCAACCACTATATATTTTTTTCTTGCCCTTCTTATATTTGACTACATAGGGAAATTTCTCAAGATACTGCATCCATTTAGCATGCCTTTTGTTGAGCTTGTGTTGACTCTTCAAATATTTAAATGACTCATAGTCACTACAAAATAAAAAACTTCTTGGAAACAAGATAATGCTCTCGAGTTTGAAGAGCCCTCAAGTGCATACATTTCTTTGTCATAGGTGGGATAATTGAGAGAAGTGCCATGAAGTTTTTTATTAAAATATGCAAGAGGATGGCCTTCTTGCAATAATACCACACCTATGCCAGTCCATGAGGCATCACATTCTAGTTCAAATGTTTTTGCAAAAATTGGCAATGCTAATGATGTTTCCCATGGTTTGTTATTCTTGTGGATGAGCCAACATCGTTAACAGGTTACCTAGGGTTTTAACAACCTCTAGAATAGTGCAACTTACCGAAGACTTACAAAACCCTAGTAGTTCATAGGGTTTAAAAGCCCCTGTATTGCCTGGGGTTTGAAACGCCCAGTACGACAAGCGGTTTGAATTCCCTACCATGTCAATAGTCAACTTTAAATATTTTTCATTCATATTTTCCTTTTTTTTTGTTTCAATTTTTTTATAATACATAAATTCTGAAATAAACGAAAAAATATAAGAGGCAAGGATTTTAGACTTTTGGTATTTATAATTTGCATATGACATTGAAATTGAAATTAAAATTGAACATCTTAATTTCCTAAGACACTCCCAAAAGTCCAAGAGTTGAAATTGAACATCTTAATTTCATCAAAAGTTGCATAATCGCTACATGGAAAAGCACATTCGGGTTTAGACCACATTACAACTTTTCTTCATCAGTGTTCCATTTCCCTCTCCAACATTTTCACAACCTGCCTCATAGTTGGTCTAATGCTAAGGTGTGACTTTTAACACAACAAACCTAAATGAAACAATATTCTAGCTTCCTCTGTCTTTTATCCCCATTTATCCTTTAACCTTTCATCAATAGTAATTTGCAATTGGCCTAGTCCATTAGAGACATTAACCAATGAATAAGACCTTGTTTATGTTCTTCAATTGATATTTGTAACAGCCCTTTCGGGATGCCACTTTGAATTAAATGACATAACCAAATTACTCTGATACCATCCTAATAAAATAGGAAATTTTCAAAAACTTTATTTAAACACAATTCAAAATTCAAAATTGAACCAAACTGGTATAAGCCGTCAAATGGAAACTTATTACAAATTTATCCAATTTAAAATTTATAAAATTCTCAAACTATTACATATTATTTCAAAAAAAAAAAATTCCAAGTGCTTTCCAAAATTCCCATAAGCTTTCTCCACAAGACTCCTCACAACTATGCTTCTCCATTTGCATATGTATCAACATATACTCCCGTATAGCACAAATTATATGATCATCACACAACCACAAAAAATACAAGGGTGAGCTAACAATAATAAACATCATATATCAAACTATTATATTCATGAAACTCCCCAAGCATAATTATCAATACTCATACAACACATCACTAACATATATTACCACTAAGTAATATCAACAAATAGTATTGCATTCTCTCATAACTAACCACCACCTTTCATGAGCACCATCGCATCTTGGAAAGGACCTTTCCTTGTTTTCATAGACTTACAAGCAAAAACCCTTCTACCAAACTCACAAAAGCCATCTGGGTAGGAGCACTATTGTTAAGCTCATGCCACAACCTTACAACGGAAACAAACCTCTTATACTTGGCTCACCAAACCCTCTGGGTGAAAGAACAACCTGGCTTTACGGATACAAGAGAATACATAAACCACCACAAATACATACAGACATTTATATCATAGCTCATCACATAAAGTTGACCATACATCGTTGACATATCATATGCGTTCATCATACAATAACACCATCATTTCATACCATCCTTGTCTCATCATCATAAAACCTCCAAAAAAAAACAACAACATTTTATTTGGTAAACAACACAACATTTCATTTTGTAAACAATAACATTTTAATTGAAAAACAACAATAACAATTTTATTTGAAAAAAATAGTTGCATTTTAATTGAAAAATAGCAACAACATTTTAATTTACAAATAGTAGTAACATTGTAATTGGAAAATAGCAATAACATTTTGTTTTGTAAACAATAATTGCATCCAACATACATCTCAAACCCCACATGCACTAACTCAAACTCATGTATTCCAAACCAAATACATGAAAATCACATTCCATAACATCAATTCATGCCATCAAAACCCAATTTTTACAAGCAATGTCATATAATGAAAGCTA
>Ga0214543_1011371_pt1 | contig 12530 bp, 4 predicted proteins | sample CNSS2metaG_FD_160094 | JGI IMG/M metagenome (GOLD analysis project Ga0214543, IMG submission 160094) | Root nodule microbial communities from cowpea collected in UCLA plant growth center, Los Angeles, California, USA - CNSS2 | ecosystem: Host-associated > Plants > Roots > Nodule | place: USA...
AATCAACCTAAGAAGTTTAGCAATCCATGGAATACAAAAGAAGAATAGAGAGAAGAAAAGAGAGAGAAAGGAAACGAAATTAGGCACCCCTAAGGGTTCCAAAACTCCGAAGTCCCGAGCTTGTTTTTTTTTTCTGCTTCTCCCTTGGTCTCTTTATATAGGAATTGGACTGGGCTTTTCTGTTGCTAAAATCTCTCAAATATCTTTTAAAATAAAGATAAAGATAAAGATTTAAAAATATTTGGAGAGATATAGATTGTTTGACAAATATAATTGGTTGATAATATCAATATCTAATATAATTAAATTAATTAATTAATTAAAGATATATGATAAATTATCACCAATTAGTATTTGTATTAATTTTCCAAATCAACCCTTTGCAATCTCCTTAAATTATCTTCTAAATAATCCAATATCTTCAAGATATATTTGTTTGTTGTGTAACTAAAAAGATTCAAGAAGATCTTGTCATATTTAAACAAATTTGGTAGTTATTATCTTTTAATATTTTATGATATAATTAAATAAGATAATTATTTAAAAATATCAAATAAAATATCTAAAGATATATTTTCCCAAATTATCTTCTATCATAAAGATAAAGAAAACCGCAAGGTCCAATTTTTTTTATTTCTTAGTTTAGCTAAACTTCTTCACTTTTTTAAGCTTTTCTTGCCGTCTTCATGCAATGCTTGGCTTGGATTTGTGTGCTTTTGATAATTTCTTATTCTTGGATTTATCTTTAAGGTGTCATGAAGCTTTAATCAATTTATTTCCACACCTCCATGAGCTCAACTTAGCTGTAACTGCACTAACACACCTCAAAATATCCAAAGAACATTTATGCAACTAAAAAGCTATTTTTAACATGTTTTTGTATCTCATGCTCAATAAACCCAATTATAGGAAATCCCAATTAAATCAATCTTTAAGCACACAAATTCAATTAAATACCTACAATTAAACATTAAATGAGGGAAAAAATACGCACTCATCAAGCACTAAACTCACAAATTTAGCAAACAATTTAGATTAGGAAACAGAATCAGTTCGCTGCATAATTAGAAGCTCATCACTGAAAACACAGAAGCAACAACTATTAACGCAACCTACGCATACAGCTAGACCAAAACCTCATAAGCAATCTGAACAAAACCAGATATAGTGTAATAGCTCAATATTGGTTTGGTCAACAACAATCATTGGCCAACAACTGAATTTCCGACAATAACAAATTGAATCAACAAAACATGAAAAGCAATTTGAACAGAAAAGCAAGAAAACCAGCACGAATGAAACACGAACAATGAAAATATGCATTGTAGGAAATTACTAGTGATCTATTAGCAATTAAATAACTCCACAAACTCAGAGTTAACCGACACATGATAGAATGCATCAAAACAAAATAAAGCAGCACACAAAATGAGGAACAACATCTATGGAATCAATTAACATATTAAACGGCTAAACATGCCTTTAGACATAACACGAAGAATATCAAAATTAAAGCTAAGTAAAAAAATGAAATAAATCTATAAACATGCATTGAGCGACACAATCAGAGATCTAGACATTTCATCACAACATTGATTCAGGAAAATTAAAACAAGAACAGTTAATCAATTTCAGCAAATGATTTAACACAGATTCAACACCAGAGAAGCAAAAATGACTCAAACGAGATCATACAGAACAGAAACACAAAGACATATGAAAGAGGAAACAGAGATAAATGAAGAAACTTATCTTTGAAGACCTCCACGCTCCAAGCTCGAAACCGGAGCTCTGATTACAACATGACGAGCAAACCTTAGCGAATCTTCGACGGAATCGCGATCAAATCGGTGGAATGCAGCGGAAGACTAAAATAATCGGTGGATTTGAGGCTTATCTCTCTCGTTCCATCAAAGGAACCTCATGGACACTCTCACTTGTTTAAGGCAACCCGATGAGGTTAAAACCTTATCTAGGGTTAGAGTTTGAGCAAGACAAAAATGGGGAAAATACCACTCATCTATTCATCAAGCTTCTTACAAAGAAAATGGTCTGCCCTTTTGTAGAACGAAAGGCAGCCGTGAAAGATGAAATCTAAACCTAATGGCACAAAGGCCCAACCCTACAAAAAGGGAGAAAAACGTGAAAAGAGCATTCCTATCTAATGGTGGAAAGAACGTGTGATGGGTTGAAAGATCAACCCTAGCACTAGTGTGAAGGAACCCTAGCAGAAGGTTGTTTGAAAAGGGAAGGGTTTGATGCGTGATGCCAGAAACGTTGAATGAAAGTGGAATGATGCGTTGGCTTCCTAGTCTACGTGATTCTGGTGGATGAAATTAGGCAGCCACTTGTAGGCCGAAAATGATGCTTGAAGAAAGATGTTGGAAACAAAGAACATTGGCACCACACTGGAACACTGAAGCAAACTACTCCCATGGATGCTTCAAGGGAAAACTTGTTGTGCTGTTGGTGAAAGGTTGGCCTAATGGTGGGTGACGCTGAATATATGTCCTTCCCACATGATGCGCTCATTGGTGAGTCGTCCAAGAAAACGTGGTTGGATATGATGCTAAGGTTATTGTAGATTGGGCCTAAGTTTTGTGATATTACGTGTTCCTTTTTGAAGACAAGCTGGATCACAAAAGCAATCTTTATCTAAGTGATGGCAATGCTGGAACAAGTAATGCACATGTGGTGTAGGAGAAGAATCGGGCCATTCCTCTTGTATCCTCCTAGCCATTACTCTTGTTGTAGGTCCTTTGGTTAGAGACATCTCATTAGTAACTCCCCCAACGTTGAGTATCCATTCAAGAAGCCCAAAGATTGTGGTAAGATGAAGTTTGAATCCCAAAATAATCTAAGATTATCCATGCAAGAACAATTAGTATCCTTGATAGGTTTATATGGTATGGATTTTAAAGATAACAAAATAAAAAATATCAATCAAAATTGTTCCTATCGCACCCAATAAAATGTTTCAGTCTCAAGTTCAATGATAGAATCGCTATCAATAAACATATTTAAACCGCCTTAGGCCAATGGAGGGCTTAAGGGACTGATGATTCCATTATCGGTCCCATGGTGGGCGCCAATGTTCCAATCCCAAGTTTGATTATAAAATCGTTGTTGATCACCATACATCTAATGTATTATCCGCTTTGAAGCGTGTGCTTCGTCACAGTTTTGTTCTTAAAAAGTGTCTCGAAAGGTAGAACAAGGAAAGGGTATTTAAGTCGTCTTAGACTTTGACTTCTAAGCAATGACTATTGGGTGTAGTAGAAACACAAATTATGATGATTATAAATGTAAATTTAGAAACAATCAAATTTTGTTGTGTCTTTTCTGTTCAATATTTCTCTTTCTTTTTACTATATTTTTTATAAAAAATAAATTAATTTTCATATTTAAATTTTTTAATAAGTATTTCAAGAAAAACTTATAAATTTTTATTGATAAAATTAAAAGTTTTAGTCATCAATTTATCCTATAAATAGTATACACGGTATTTTCTTAATTACATACTATTATAATTATATTAAACATTTATAGTATACAACATATTTCTTACATACTATTATTATAATATACATGTATTGAACCTATTTATTTTCTTATAATTATTTAAAAAAATCATGTTTAAGTTGGTTTTACTTGGTGAATGGAATAAAATTAGTAATAGGTAAAAATTAAACTGCATTGTTCAATACTATTTTACTACTAAATAATGTGAACATGCTTTTACTCTCTGAACTTTGATACGAAATTGGCATTCGTTCTTCTCTAAAATTTTGATACATTTTAGTCTCCAAACTTTAAAAATGAATGAATATAATCATTTTAACTAATTACATTAAATATTTTTTATGTGTCAAACACATTTCATGTTAGCATTTAAATTGTTTACATCGTTTGACACGTTCTCACTTTAATATCAGCTGAAATACATGTTTGACACGTCAAAATATTTTAACATGATTGGATTAAAATGATTATATCTATTCATTTTTAATGTTTGAGAACCAAAATGTATCAAAATTTTGAACATGGACAATTTCTATTTTTGCGTCATGGAGTAGAGACTAAAAACATATTTAACCCTAATTTTTTTAATTCTTTTATTAATAGTTTTTTTTATGTATGATATTAAAAATTACAATAATTTTTATCACGCTTAATTATTTTAACTCATTGATCTTAATTTGAAGTATTTTAAATAATTTTGTATTGTCTATTGGCATATATTTAAAAGAAAAATACAAGAGAGAAAGAGTAATGTATTCGTGTAGCTAAAACAATAATATAATAAAGTTAAAAAAGGTAATGATTATGCAGCTTTAAAAAAACATTTTGAAATAAAATTAGAAGACATTCCTATTTTTCTTTATTTTTATAAAACAAATAAAAATAAAAACATCTAAAATAACAAAATTTAGAACCACACTTATCTATCATTTCACAAATAAATGAACATTAACAAAAGGCCCAGAAAAAAAAAATTACTTTGATCTTTCCGGAACTACCCTTTCCTAGAGCTGAACAAACCAGTCAGCAAAAGGATGAAGTTTTAAAGGCTAAAACAAATTTTGGTGAATTGTTTGGGAAGTAAAACCAAAAAGAGAGTGATGGAGCAAAAGGGACTCCATAAATCATGAGTGTGATGAGTCTTCTTCCTCCTCTTGCCGTTCCTAAACTGAAAACTCAAATTCATACTCCAAACCTTGCACTTGGAGATAGGGTCCTACCTAATCTCCTCTCTCTAGCCCTTGCAGCAACCTTAGCCTCTCCTTTTCCTTCTCATGCAATCCCATCTCTCTCTTCTCAATCCCCTCCACTCTCCCTCACCACTCCTTTCTCTCAATCCAAGAACTTGGACCTTGGACTAGAAAATGGGTATGTAAAGCTTCTTCATGGTTTATTATCACCAATGGATTGATTTCATATGCTTGATAAATGAATAAATAATACCATGGTTTATTATCACCGATACTCTCTGTCTTGCAGAAAAATTAGACCTTGTCCATCAATCAATCCAGGTTGTATATCAACAAATCCAAAGTCATCATCTTTTTCTTTTCCTTGGCTGATTCCTGAAAATTCCTTGGATGATGCTATTCAGGTCCTCACAACTGTCCTATATTTCCATCATCTTTATTTTCACTTTTCTTGCTATGGTTGTTTGCATCTGAGTTAGGCATATAGCCATTCCTTTTCTACATTTCCTTTTTGTCTAACTTATTGTTGTTCATTCATTTTTCAGAAACTACGTGAAGCAATCCTAAAGACCCAGAAAAATGTGAAGTTCCAGCCTGTGGAAAATACCCCAGATGGTCATAAAAACTCAATTCATTCTCTTTTGTTCAGTTTTAGATTAATTTAGAAATAATAGCAAACCAGTATTTTTATCAGATTGTGGAATTGGAATTAGCAGGATTTAATATCAGCCTTTATAGACTTGATATGCTTGTATTTGAAAACAATTGATTTAATATTGAATAGAGCTTAGAAAACGCTTTAAAGAAAACATTTCGTTTAATTGATTATGTTGAGTATTAATAGAATTATACTACATTATATTTTCACTCAATTGAATGTTCAAAGTGTTGGATGAGATTAAAAAAATCACACATCTTGCATTGCAGGTCAATATCTTCAAGCTGAAGTTGATGGAGGATTTGGTAGAGATGTTGTTGAGTTTCTGGTGAAAGGTGATGTGGTTGCTTACAGATGTGTGGCAATGAAAGTAACTTATGTGTACCCTTTCACTACTGCATTTGGAGATTCAAAGGGTCAAGAAGCAAGACTGAAACAAATTAGTGACCAGTTGGGATGGTATGCTCCAAGTTTTGATTCCATGGAATAATTTTCTTTTCATGTTTATTTGCTTTAGTTCTTTCATTAGTGTCAAGCAGAGAGTGCCTTCATTCTTATATTTTGCCTATTATGTTCAACAGTCTTGGACTCACCATGGTAGAATTTTATTTTTATCAATCATTCATTCTATCTGTTAATAGTTTCTACAACTGTTCTTGTTAGATTTTGCTGCATTTACCCTTTGCCTAATTGTTTGGTAATTGCCTTAGAGCAGCAGGGATATATATATATATATATATATATATATATATATATGGTTATGAAATCACCAAATTTACATTAAGGCTAAGAAATTCCTTGGAGGAAAATGGGAAAATTGTAATAATTGTGCAGAATTACTAATGGTGGAAAACTCCCCGCTGAGGAATTTGAGATGGTAGTGTATGATAAATCACGAGTGAAAGAAAATTAGAAGATAAATACTTTATTAAAAATATAAACATGAAAGTTTGTATCTGATTAATTAAAAATTTAATATGTATTATCATAAAATAAAATATATCATAATAATAATAATAATAATAATAAAAGAGAATAAAATAAATGATATATATCAATAAAATTAAAATAAAAAAATATATGATATCTTTATTATCATGGAAATAGGTGAAAAGCCATAGGCTTGTGTTAAATTTTAAGATGAAATTTTACAAAGAAAACTAAATTATTTTTGTGAAAAAAAAATGTTTTTAGATATTTTTTAAAGAAACGAAATTTAAAAAATTTCGTGATAACAATTTAATTATTTAAAGTTAGAGAATTACAAATTTTTATTTTAAAAAATAAGAATTCGAATTTTTTATACTTTTTCCTTTTTAACTTCATCTTTTTTTTTCTTCTGTTTTTGCTCCCATACTCTATTTCAATTGGGACGGCTTGATTTCAATCAAAACATCATTTATGGGCTAAGGTTAAGACCTGAACGACTTAACATGTTTTTTCTATTAATGTTAAAAAAAAGTTTATTTGATTGTCATCATTACTGTCATTTTTTAAGTGTTATTTCTTAGCTATTATTAATTAGGATTTTTTATATTATTAATATCAAGAATACTTGTAGGTTGATGTCAAATAAAGTTGTTTTCAATCATAATATAGATTAAAGTTATTTTTTGATTACTATTAAATTTTCTTAATCAATATTTTTTTAATTAATGTTAACTAGGATTTTGTATTGACACTAAAGAGATTATTTTTCTACTTGATGTAAGTAAAAAAATAATTAATCACTCTTGATGTGATTTTTTTTTGTTCATATGTATGAAATTTTTTAGGGTACATTGACACCGAGTTATAATTTAATGTCCATTTGACACTCGATACATATAAAAAAAAATGTTTAATAAAATATGGGTTCCACATATTTGGATGAAATAAGGTTAAAGATATAAATAATATAGGTTTTGAATGTCGTGCTTTAAGTTTTTTAAAGAAAATTGAATGTTGTGCTTTTGTAATTATGCATCTTTTGTAACAGCATTACATTGAATTTATTTATTATTTAAAAAAAAATAATTAAAGTAAGGTTTATAATTCCCTTCTCTTCTCTAGTTAGTAATTTCAAGTCTTGAATTAGTATGTATTTTGGTGTCATATGCTCGTAAAAATCTAAAATAATAAAGCATGGAACAATAAAAATTGAAACCAGAATCCATGTTATGCACATAAATATTTAGTTTTTCATCAAAACTTTTAAAAGGATGTTCCTTAGGACACTATACATAACATAAGTAACCACAAAAAACTACAATTAACTAGTTACTGAGAATATGTTCTGTTGGATCCATTCGTACATTATACATAGCATCAGTAACGACAAAAAGTTAGTTAACTAGTTACTGAGAATATGAGAATACGTCCTGATAACTGCATTGTAATTGTTACTAAATAATAAACGTAGTAAGGACTTGGTTGTGTCGTCCTATACCATACTTCTGGACATCATTTTGTATTATGCACATCAGGATCCAAAGAAGTTAGTAATGATAAAAATCCAACAGTTCCAGCACTAGATATCTGCAAATGTGAAATCTTTGAACAATTAACAAGATGTTGGCATAAGGTCTAATATTAAATAAAAAATAACTCAATGATACTTTGAAAAATAATCACACTAACTTGTTGTGATGATTGAATGTCTCAAATAGGAATGTTAATGTCTGCATCATGGTTCACGCTCAACCTTGGAGTTGGTGGGATGCTAACATTTGGTGGTAGGATGATAGATGTTGTTAAAGTTACTGAGTTTTGAAAAGATACACCTTCTTTTCGATTGGAAGACCGTTTAGTTCTTGGACCTTTCTCACATCTTGATTGCTTCCTCATGGAACGAGGTCGTCCCTTCCTCTTAACACATCTTGGACTATGAATTTCACTTGTGATTGTTTCAATGTCAGTTTGCTTAGTAGATTGTTGTGTTGATTCAAAGTTGGAAGTGGTATCGATTGACTTCATAGGAATGGTTATGCCATTATTAATAGCAAACAAAGAGAAGTTATCAAATAATTTTTTTGACATTTCTGGTGACTAACAAGCAATCTCAGCAATATCAGCAGTAGTCTTGCACAACTAATCATATATATAAATATGAGGTTCCTTATCCTTTTTGTTGTATGATGCTAAAATATAGTATGTTTCCTCCTTACATTCTTAGACCACCTTTTCAAAACATATTGGGTAGGCACTACTTTAACTCTCTCTTGTGCAAGGACAGCATAGATGAATTTATTTGTGAATCATAAACTTTCTGTCAAGTACCAATGTTGATCCTTTGTTGTTGTCATTCAAACATTAAAGGGATATGAATATGTTTAATGCTTTGTTGAGAAAGAAGGGAAAGTGCAATGAAGAACGTAGACGAAGCTTCTTTGATGAAAATTAATGATGGGTGTCACTTCATTTCTTCTTTTACAAGGAAACATTAAATGAAAGATAACATTGATAATACACTGAATAAAATATTCCAATAATACCCTTAATCTTTTATAAGGAGAAAGATCATTTATCAAATAAAATATTATTTCAAATTCCACATCAGCAGCATCGAGTTAAATAAAATGGTAGTATCAAACTACCAGTTTCCAATTTATCATCCTGTAGGCGAGAATTAGGTCTAGAGTGATATTTATTAAAGTTTTTCAACCAATGTCTATGGGACTATTTTTTAGAGTATATCAATCATTTTTTTCCGTTGAAGTTCAATGATTACTCTTGTTTTTAGAAAAATAAAATTCAATAAATTAAATGGCTATATTTTAATAAAAAAAATTAAAATTTTAATAATTTAAAAAATAAAAGTAATTCAAAATTTAGCCTATTCAAACTGTCAAAAGTTATACAATAAACTATTATTTTTAAAATTTTGTATATAATTCAAAACATGTTGCAATAATTTTATACGCTTTCCACGTGAGAAGATGAAGAAAAACACAAAAGTTAAAAACATGGTCATATTGATAGTTGATATAGAATCTTGTTACAATATTATTCTTTATATAATTATCTTAGTAAGTGAGTTTATAGTTAATTCAATTTTATAATATTGTCTCTAAATTAATCTCTCACTCATATGCTATGTTGGTTTATGTCAATGATATGTCACTCCAACCATTTTTACGTAAACAATATACAAAAAGACATTATTTATTAAGTTGAATTGTATAATAATACAATATAATATAAAGGCTTAAATAGTTTTTTGTCTCTTATTTCGTTGCTTTTTTTTTAATTTAGTTTTTATTTCATTTTTTGTTTAATTAGGTATTAATTTTCATCAATCTTTCTTTTTCTTAATGTAATCTTTTTTGTTAACGATGTTTAAATATTTAACGTCGGTGAAAAATACACGCCATGTGTCAATTTTTTATATTTTAAATTTTTAAAATTTTTTTTTTATATTGAAAAGAAATTTATCCACATGTCAAATTGACATTGTGCCACGTATTAATGTTGGTATCACGTATCAATTTTGTTTTAATTTAATTTTTATATTCGTTATTTTTGTTTAATTTTTGTCTTAATTTTTGTTAAAATGTAGCATTTTTTCTCTTTCAAATAAAGACTAAATTTAATTTTGTTTGCAAATGTTATACTACTATTTTTACTAAAATTGATATTGTTATTAATTATTTCTGAAATTCAATTATAAATTATTATTTAATTATAAATTCAATATAATTCTTAAATTAAATTATTACGCACGATATAATTATTAGTAAGCATAAATTTGATATTTATAAAATATTTCTAATATTTCTAATATTTTTAATATTTTTAAATGTTAATTTTACAAATATTAGTATATTTAGAATATAATTATTAGAATAAAATATTTAATAATTATATTCTAATAATATTCTAATAATTATATTTCTATTTAATAATTGAATCTAAGAATGATATTTAATTTATAATTGAATTTTAAAAATAATTATTAATAATGTTAATTTTAATAAAAATATTAGTATAACATTTATTAAAAAAATTAAATTTTGTGGGGCAAAATTAGTATATTTAAAAAATGATACTAAATTAAACAAAAATAATTAATATAGGGACTAATTTGAATAAAGATTGACATGTGATATTGCCATTGACATGTGGCACAATATTGACTTGACACGTGGCATAATGTTGACTTGACACATAGAATTTTTTTTTAATTTAAAAAAATTAAAAATACCAGTGACACGTGACGTGTATGGTTCAGATACGTTAAATATTCAAATGTTGTTAGCAAAAGGACTAAATTGAAAAAAAATTAACAAAAATTTGGACCTAATTGAACAAAAACAAAATGACTAAATTAAAAAAAAAACAATGAAAACATGGATAAAAAACTATTTAAACCTAATATAAAAATCACAAAAGGCATTATTTATTATTTTTAAGTTTGTAACAACCTAGTTTTAAGCAATAATTGTAGTAAAGATGTTCCTCGTTAAGTTATCAAAACATAGTCATAGAAAGATATATACAAACATATTGTGTACATTCTTTCAAATGTAAAAGTTTTCCACATAGTAATTCAAAATTCAAAGAAAATATTAACATTAGTAGTACAAAATATATTTTTCTATATTTATTTTGCAATTATGTAGGTCAAGAGATGTCCTTTGGTAGCACCAGTGTTGTTCTCTTACAATTTTTGCATTATCCTCTTCTCACGTGAAAAACACAATCATAGTAGAAAAATATGTAACTTTACATATATAATACTTATAGAGCATTTACTCATGTAGCTTTATGTTTAATGTCAAATTATGTAATGCTTTAAATTAGTAGAGAATATTTATTAAATTTAGTTGTTACATATGATATATTACTAGACTTACTTGAAAAAATTAAATGAATAATAAAAGAAAAAGATACTTCTATTTTAAATTTGGCATAAAAATGTGAGAGTTTTAACCTTGTGAATTTTCAAACTTAACAATGTTTTGGTAGCATAATTGAAATAACATCGACACGATATAAGCATTAACACACAATAATCCTACATGCATACGAAAAAAACAAACATTATTCATTTCATACATTTAGCTTGTGCTTATTTTTTGGAATGGAGTTTGGATAGTGAATTTGAGTAGATTTGGAAGTGTTTGGAATAAGGGAAAGATAGTGAAAATGAAGAGAAATAAGATAAAGGTTTATAAAAGTTAGCCAATGGTGTGATAGATTTGTAGATAAAAGAATTGTAGTTGAAAAACTTATTTATTCCCAATTTACCCTTGATTATGAAAATAGTGCAAAAGTTGTAATTTCACATGTTAGTTAGAGTATCCCACGAAAAAGATTTGAGGTCAAAACAATAAATTTATTTTGACTGGTCTATCATTTTGATGTAATCTTTTCATTTCACCGAAGATCAATATTTTTATCCGCTCACAAATTAGTAGTTGCATTTGTTTGCTATTCACTTGATACAAACGTAGGTGCCACATGATATTCCATCCGCAACAACAATACATGCGTAGAAACAAATGGATCCAAGATCAGTACCTCGAATAATGATTCACATTTTTACATTAACAATTAATGATAGTATAATGAATGTTTTAGTGATGTAACTCCCCAGTTAGATAAGAGCAGGGCAATTTTCTTAGGAACTCCATAGCATAAATATGATATTGTACAACTATCTTTTCTACTTCCCACAAAACAAGCTATTCATCTCTCTACATAAACCCTTTACTTGAAACCAACAACAAGAAAAAAAATGTTGGTTATTGTCCAACTAATGTTCCTTTGCATTTTATTAGTCCTTGACAACAAACCTAGTGTACTACATTTGTGTCAAACAAAGACAAAAATATCTACACCTACAGTAAAGAATACTCCAATTCTATGGCAATTCCACCTTCAATGAGCGTATTCTCTTCACATATCATGGGACCCCTTCTCAACTACTTGCCACCCAAATTAAAAGGAGTTGAGGGTATCTTTTTATACTCATCTCCACTCTTTTGGACAAACATTAATTTCCAATTATGGTGGCCTTCTAAACTACCAAATGATGAGTGCATGGACAAGGCACCAGTGCAGTAAGGGCTTTTGGCCTCGGTTATTTTCAATATTCTACCCCGGTTCCAGAACCGAGGCATATTGGGGTGAGGCCAAAAGGGGTAACTTTTGGCCCCGGGTGTTAACCGAAGCAAAAA
>Ga0214543_1011372_pt1 | contig 12530 bp, 5 predicted proteins | sample CNSS2metaG_FD_160094 | JGI IMG/M metagenome (GOLD analysis project Ga0214543, IMG submission 160094) | Root nodule microbial communities from cowpea collected in UCLA plant growth center, Los Angeles, California, USA - CNSS2 | ecosystem: Host-associated > Plants > Roots > Nodule | place: USA...
TATATATATATATATAACTGGGTATGGAACTTCACAATTTCATTAACTTTTAAATTTGTTGTGCATATTTATTTTTTTGAGAAAAGTAACCATTAACATGTTCACACTTTAAGGGAAAAAAGAAAAGATTTCTTATTTTGAGGAAAATGCCAACTTATGTGAGATTATGGAAAGTGCGTTTTCTTATCACAAAAGAATAATCGATATAAACCTTAGAGGTTGAAAAAATACTATTAAAAAAAGTAAACAAAATGTTTAATTAGTCATATAGTAACTACTTTCATTTAGATATGTTAGTTTGGTATCCGTTTTGAAAAGGTGTCAATTAAATCTTAAATTTTGAAAAGATGTCTCAATTATATCTTTTTCAGCAAAAAATTATTAACACGGTTAACAATATTGATATTTAAAATGACTTACAAAATTAAGTATTGTGTGAAAGGGATTTGATTAAGACATTTTTTTAAAAGTCGATAGTAGATTGACACATTCTTAAAAACGGATAACAAACTGACACATCTGAACAAAAATGAGTATAATCTGACTAATTAAACCTAAACAAAATTATATCATACAAATTATAAAAAAAAAAGTGAAAGAAACTCAAACTGAAACTCTATTAAGGTATTTAAAGTTTTCACTCTTCTTAAATTAATTTTTAAGAAAAAAAAAAAAAAAACTTTGTTCAGGTGTTATCTGATTAGACTCTGCACACATAGTATAATGGTGTTAAGGGGAAACAGAAAAGTCCGAGAATGAAATGTCATACATTTTAAAAAGAGCAATGCTGTTCATAAAAGTCAATCATCATCATGTGTCATCTGATTAGATTTCCATCATTAATTTCTTTTCCTTTTCAATTTCATATGTTGAAAAAAAAAAGTGTAAGAACAATGTGGTTGACTTTTAATGATGGTCAACTCATTTATTTTCATGTTCTATAGAATATTTCTTCTGGGATTGTCGTTTTATTGATCCTGTATGAACTGTAATCATTGAGAGATACATAATAATTAATCTTTTTAAGTTGTCATGCAATAATATCTTAAAAACATACATTTATTTTAATCACCACGTAATGTAAGTATATTAATATTTCCCCTTCTCATAAACATCTAAAGTAATTAACTATACTAATTGTATATAAAGATGATAGATTAATGTAAGCTTTGACAAATTTATATGCATCTTTAATGATTTTTTTTAAAATACCAAACTTTAGATCACTCGTTTCACTTTATATATATATATATATATATATATATATATAAATATAAATATATATATATAACATAAAAAAAACCTACATCAAAAAATACAATAAGTTAAGAAACTATCATACAACGTATTTGAAATGTCAAATAAGTTTAACAAAATTTAATTAAAAAAACTAAGTTTATGATATTCTAAAGTTAGGGAACCAAATTAGACAAAAATTTCGAAGATAGATTAATTTTAATTTCTACTAAAAGTTAAGAGACAAAAATATATTTAACCTATTTTTTTATAGGTAAGTCAATGAATAATTTGTTAACTTTTAATTTATATTGTAAAAATAATTTCAACTATGTTTCTTCTTTAAATATGGTAAGACTCTTTACTAAAGTAACTTCGTATCACTTGATTGATGTTAACTTCATAGTAAAGATAATTGATTTAGTTTTTATCTCGATTCTCTTTTTCAAAATAACAATTTTTAAAGAAATTTTTCATAAATAGATCGATTGAAACATTATTTTTTCAAATGGGCCTATTTGATTTTCCTTTTGTTTTTCTAAAATGGGAAGAAAAAAATTAAAATTAAAATTATGGAAACATATTTTAGAATAATTAATTAAAAACTGGGTTTAAAATTTAGTCACTTTAAGAGAGGGAATAAAATAAAAAATAGCTTATGATTTTGTTGTAATATAATTTGAAATTAAATTTTTCATTATTAATTTTTTGAAAATAAAAAATTTTATAATTGAATTATTTATGATCAATAATTATATCAATGCTAATAATGTTGTAAAATTTAAAGTTATTTTTAATGCTCATTCATATATTTCTACATACCATATAATAATTTGAGGTGTAAAAATAAATCAACTCAAATCACATGGGTTCAGTGGCGGAACTTGCACAAAAAATATAGGGGTGCCAAATTAAATTTGTTATATATATAATGAATTTTTAAATTTATGTAACTCTAAGAACTTTAGAGATTTATTTTTTATTGTCTTGAATTCTTGTTCTCATGAAATTTCTCAAGTTTAGTTGACGTAAATGCATCTTTTTTTATCTTTATCACAAACCTTTCTCTTTAAAAAAGAATCATTTTTTTTACTTTTTATCATAATCTTTCTAATATAAATTTATCACTTCTTGTCTATTTAAAAAAAATAAAATTTATGTTCACAAATCACAATTATCACAATGCAAAACATAATAAAACTCATACCACTTTAATTAAATAATCAACACAGTATAAATTCAAAACTTAAAAAAAAAATTACCATAGGCAACGAAAAACACAAAATCCCTAAATTTTATAATTAAGGGTTATAATAATTTGGGAAAAATTATAATTAGGGTTCATACCAATTTCATAAAAGAATCCCTAAAATCATAATTAGGGTTTATATTAATTTGGAAAAAAATATCCTAAAAAGATTCATAAATCTAACATACATAAATCTTAATAAAATACTAACCTTAATTTTTTTTATAAATTAGTGTCTCCATTAAATTTTTTTATTTTATTTTTTATTATTATTTTTCATAATATAAACTTAATATAAATAATATATAAATATAATTTTAAAAAATATATAAATATATATAAAAAAAATTTTAAAAAAAAAGTTGGGGGAGCCATGGCTCCCCCTGTCACCAAGTTGTTCTGCCCCTGCATGGGTTGACTCATTATGATTTAAGTTAAAAATGATTCGGTTTAACTCGACTTTTTAGTAAGTCATATTTTGTAATTCAGGACGTGATTCACCATAAGTTGATGAGTTAGTAAGTTGACTTATTTAAGAATATTTTTTTTTCAGTACATATTTGTTGTAATATAATTAAAGTGGATTGACTTGATTATATTTTTATAATACTACAATCAAAGTATTAATTTATTTTTCAAAACATTCTTATATAAAGATAATAGTTCAAAACTAAAATGTCAACCTACATTACTTGACCAACAAATAAATTAAATAGTCAAAATATTCAAATATTAATAAACAAACGTCTTAGTATTTAAAAAGATCAAATTGTCAACCTACATAATTAAGTAGTAAATAATTATAATAAAAAATTTGTTAAAAAAGCTAATAAAATATTATTGTTGGTGGGTTAGGGTTGAATTTTTTCTGACCCAACAAATTTGATCCTGTGGTGAGCTAAATTAATCTACGGATTGAAATTCATTTTGATATCTTTAATAATAATAAAAAAATTTATTTTAAATTATACTATAAATTATTATATCAAATTATTATTTTCTTCGATAGTAGACATTATTTCCCCCAAATAGACAAAAACTAAATTTTCAACTAATTTTTTGTAAGCCCGATATAAAAAAACTGTTTCAAAGTTCAACTACTTTTCTATTGTCTTAATTTTGTTTTTTAATATTAATTCTTTTTCCTCTCTATTTTAGAAAAAAATTTATAAAAAATTAAAAAACTCTAAATAGGTTCATTTGAGGAAATAATGCTCTAATAGGTATATTTAAGATTTTTAAAATATTATTCTGAAAAAAAAAATCGTGTTTACTTAGTCACTTAAGTTATTAATATTGTTCTTATAGCTTAAGCATCCCACCAATATGACTTAGTATAACTCACCTAACATCACTTTCTTGAATTTTAACTTTTCAATACATGAGTGACCATCTGTTGTACAAGCGATAAAAGTTTTAAAGGAGATAACTCTCCCTCGCTTTTTGTTGCTTGAACAAGGGCACTGGTTGCATACTCCACCATGTTTCAAAACAACAACAAGAACTTGAATTTGTATTCTTTTTGTGTTTTTATGTTCTAGTCATCTACTGTGTTTTTAAAATACACGAATGAACACTTATTTCAATGTTTTAAAATATATTAAAAAGTTTTTAAAATACCAACATCAATGTATTTTTAAGACACAATAGAAGACAACACAAAAAAATCAGTAAAAAATCTAGACTCCAAAAACTTTAACTCTTCATCATTTAAACGACCATCTATCCATTGAAGGATAAGAGCTCTAAATAAGAATAATTTCCTTATCATGTCTCTTTCTCAAGTCATAAATCACAATTTGAGAAAGAAACAACAAAAATCAAAACTTAATGCATGAAACAATTACTCATTACTTATACAATGATAGCTCGACATTTAAGCAAATGTTTTTTAAAAAAATAGTTAAATATATTTTTGGTCTCCTAATTTTTATTAAAAATTAGAATTAATCTCTCTTTAAAATTTTGTCCAATTTAGACTTCTAACTTTAGAAAGTGTGAATTAGTCATTTTTAAACAAGATTTTGTTAAGTTTAGGAACGTCAAATAAACTTAATAACAAATTTTGGTTAAAAGAAAAAAAATTAATACATTTATAGAGTTGAAGGGTTAAATTAAACAAAAATTTCAAAAGCAAAATTGATTTTAATTTTTACTAAAAGTTAAACATCCAAAATCATATTTAATCCTTAAAAAAAAATCAACAAAATTAGTAGCATGCATCTCCGTCCAAATTCAATAAAAATAATATATGAAAAAAATATCAAACTAGATTGAAGATAAAGAGATATGCTAAAAAATGCATTGACATTCACTAGACATTGACCACAATCAAATTAATTTTTTATTCATTTTTCCAATTTAATCTATTGTCTGATTAACAAATAAAAAAGAACAATAAAAATATGTATTTAAAAACAATACTAAATCATAAATAATTTATTAAAATAAATTATTGAAACTAATAAAATGAAAATCTTAATTAAATATCAGTTCCATCTTTTATTATAAAATGTAAAGTCTAATATTTATAGAGTAAAAAAAATTAATTACTTGTTACTTTTTAATAACTATTATCATTTTTTATAGTTAATAATCTTAATTCTTATCTCTACCATAACAACACTACTTTTTATTTTAAAAATTTTCATCTCTATCTATTTCACTAGCATACTATTACGATAAATAAAAACAGTGCAGGTTAACAAGTTCATAAAAAATAAATTCGATAAATGTGCAATTGTTCATTAACATTTGTAATTGAAATTAGAATTAGCAGTGTGGTTGATATGATAGAATATAAGGTAGATTCTGTCATAGATTCTATTAAAAGATTCTGTATGATTTTCTTAATCTGTTCTGACAGATGTATTATTAAATATATTTTTTAGTTGACTTCTCGATAGTGTTGTTGAATAGATATTTGTTGTTACTTGCTGCACCATTGCTCAAGAACACACAAGATTCCTTGATCAAAACATACATGGAATATAAAAAAAAATGATTATTAAAGATATTTAAAAAAAAACATTTTAGGTGATTGTTTTATTACAAAATTAAATTATTTTCAACTGATTTTAATGAAAAATATTTTTTATTGATATTGTTGAAATATGTTTTTCTTTATCTAGATTAAGGTTATCTTTTAGTTCTGAGAATTGTTTTTCTTCTAATGTTGGAGAACTATTTTTCGTTTTGTAATTATACTTTTATCTATGTATATAGAGATTGTTTCTATCAGAGTCACTAATGTTATATTTTATCCAAAGTTTCATAGTTTTTCTTTTTTCTTTTAATGTTTAATGAAGGAATTTTCAATCAACTTTGATTAAGATTGTTTAAAATAAGCTTAATAAAATTTGAAGAATGAGATAAAATAAGCAATTTGTGATTGAAAAACTTTTGTTGGTGTCAGTTACCAAGATCTTAAGAATTTTGCCTGGAAAGTAATTTATCTCAATTGAAAAATATCAACTTCTATTTTTTAATATTGGAATGAATTTTATATTTGACGTTAATTAAAATAATTTATCTAAATAAAAAAACTTAAAATTCAATAATTTGAATTACTTTATTCACATAAAACATTTAAAAAGTAGAAAAATTAAAAAAAAAATCAAATTTTACGCATTTGAATTTCTTAAAAGTTGTAAATATATCTATCCAAATACATTATAAGAATGTATCTTCTAATAAATAGTCAATATATTTTAATTAAGTGATGTACTAGCTTATTTGTTTTTTTTTTTCTTAAAGAAATGAAATTCATGTTCTTGTACAATTTAAAATTATGGTTCATTGTTGAGGTACTTTGCAAAACAATATAAGGCTAAACTAAATAATAAAACGAAAATTTATGTTAATTTGTTTTCTTTGTAATGGAAGTAGACCACACACATTATAATTAAACTTCAATATGTGATCCTAAAGTGTATCAGACTAGATTACATAAAAATTATAATGGAAAAAATTAAATTGTGTGGAGCTAATTAGATTACGTAAGACTATGTAATTAACTCTAATGTTCCGAATAAATGAAATTTATATTTATCAATAATAAATATAGAAAAGACATTTCTTGCATGTATAACCTTTCTTGTATCAAATATGATCCAAATGAGAAAAATTATTCTCTAAATATTTATAATCTATAGCACCTTAGGTTTGTAAGACAATACTTTTTAATAAACTATTTTCAATGGTGATACCACCACATGGTTCTAAGTATGTCTATGAAATTATTATGATTCAATGGTTCTAAGTATGTCTATGAAATTAGTCCATTGGGTATGTATAAATTATTATATTATTTCTTGTATCAAAGTAAGTTTAGTTTAGTTCCAAATCATCGTAAACAACACCAATGCACTAGTTTAATACACCATACTCAAATCCACATATTTTACCCTATCCCCTTTTCAATAAGATAAATAATTTAACAAGCTTACTCCCTCAACCTTTAGCTCACTCTCCTCATCATCTTCCCAAATTATAATAGATCCAATCATTCATATTAAGACAAATAAACAAAGAATAAAATCCAAGAACAATAACAGACCAATCCAAGCAGCAACAAGATAATTAATTTACCCCACAATATAATCAATTTACCCCATAACAATATGCAAAATCACATATTTATCATTGTCACCACCACAAGTATGAAACAATAGTATTCTAGAATCTCAACTAGTTTCTCTTACCTTAAAAAAATAACTTTCCTTCAAAGTTAAACTCCTTCAGCTTAAGAACCATTGTCACTCACAACCTAGAGCAAATTATCCAAACAAGACAAAAACTCAACGTATTGTAAATTAAGATGAGATGACCACTTATCTTAATTGACTCCAATAAGATTGATAACTAAAACAACAGAAAAACTAAAAAGAAGAATAATTTAATAGAATACATAAAAACTTACGAAGATGATGAGAAACAAAGATAAACACCAGAATAATTATGATTTGTTCAAAATATTCATTTTCTTCTTAATTTCACCGTAGTGCAGTTAAATTAAAAATGAAGAGAAAGAGGAAGGATGTTTAATTTGGATGAATGCATATGAATGAAATGAAAGACCTGACATTTATCTCTTCCTTATTCTACTTATTATTCACTATTATAATATATTATTATTATTATTATTTTGTACACATATCACAAAAAATAAACTCAAATGAGAATATCAAATAATAATTCGATAAAGTTTAAATAATCATACAAAAGAGTAAAGCCGATATAAAAATATGCCTTAAAATTAAGTTGCAAAATAAATAATCAAACAAAAAAGCTAATATAAGCTTATTATGTTATTACCTATATTTTAGAAATTTAAAACAAAGACGAATATAAAAAAAAAAAAAAGACACAACGACTATATACATATCCAACTCCATATAATATTTTCAGCTATTCCATAGAGAATATCATCTCAAATTGAGTTGGCAGATCAAGTCACAGAAGAGAAAAAGAAAAGAAAAAAGTGGGTGATTAATTAGTAGTTTAGGTTATTAATTAGTATATATCTAATAATTATATATAGAAAGTAATATTGGTGTTGGACCACCTGGATTCTAAATGATAGAAAGCAAACACATGATGCCAAGTGGTAACATATGAACTACTTAGTTGGCATCTAAATATGTGGGTTTGACCTAAACTAATAATGATAAGATGCTAAACCTAGCTACTCTACTCTACCTTCAGTGTTCACAAAGGTCATATATAATCAATAATCATTATCTATTATATCATCATGCCCTTTCAATGGATATTTCTTCGTCATCCAAATTAACTCAGATCATCAAGGAAAATATTAAGATATTTTGGCCGGAGATTCTTTTAATATAACAAATTCTTCATTGGATCACTTTCATTAAGATATAACACCATTTCATGATATTATAATCGACCCAGATGATATTGGGAATCAATAGTTTTGCATGAATTGCATGGCAAATCATTCTTTTCATCATAAGGGGTCACCATAGGGACATACAAATTGTATCATTGGAGTATAAAATTAATTATGGCTATGATGAAAAGTGTCTTCTTATATATATTATCTTAATTACTTGGGTTATAATTTTTTTATTTATTTGAGGGATATATTCACAACGTGAGCATGAGGCTCACCATGATCGCATCCATCTTCATTCGTTAGTTTAGTTGGACTTGAAATTGATTTGAATGGATTCGAATTTTGAAAATTGACTTCATATCTATATTTTATGATAGATTTAAATTGTGTTCAGTTATTTTAACTCAATTTAGTGTTATTATTTTCTTAAAAGAAGTAAATATTTTAAGAAAAAAACAGGTTAAAAACTACACATTGGTCATATTTTCGTTCAGTTTTGTTAATTTAGTTTTAATATTGTTTTTGTTTTCAATTATGTTCTAATTTTTGTCAATTTTTTTTTTTTAATTTGATCATATTTTTTTTTAATTTTATTTAAATGATTAATGAACAGAGATTGTCACGTGTCATTTTATAGTGATTCTTTTGGTTTTTTTTAATTTTATTTTATATTTTTTTAAACTTTTTTTTTTAATTTTTGAAAAAAATCCATGTGTCAACTTAACATTGTGTTATGTGTCAGAGTCAATGTTTTAAATTAGGTTAAATATGTTTTTTGGTCCCTCAAGTTTCAGTGAATTTTGGAATTAGTCCCTCATCAAAACTTTATACCAATTTAGTCCTTCATCTTTCAAAATGTGTGAATTTAGTTCTTTTAACCAAATTTTTTTAAGTTTATCTGATGTTTCAAGCGCATTTCATGATAGTATTTAAGTTAACATTGAAGCAAAAATGTGTCAAACAGTGTAAATAATTTAAATACTATCATGAAATGCGCTTGAAACGTCAGATAAACTTAACAAAATTTGATTAAAAGGACTAAATTCATGCATTTTGAAAGATGAAGGACTAAATTGGTCAAAAGTTTTGATAAGGGACTAATTTCAAATTTCGCTGAAACTTGAAGGACCAAAAACATATTTAACCCTTTTAAATTCAATTTGGTTTCTAGATTCGTTATTTTTATTTCAATTTAGTCATAGTTTTTACATAAATGATATAATGATGTTTTTATTCAAATTCTAATTTTTATTAAATATTTTTTGTTTAGGATTACAATTAGTTAAAATTTTATATTAATGATGTTAGTCCTTATCCTTAAAATGTTCGTTGTAATTTTAAACTAATTGTAACCTTGAACCAAAAGTATTTAATAAAGATGTGAATTTTAATAAAAACATAATAAAAATTATATAAAAATTAAATTTGATTTCAGTTTGGAGAGGGACAAAATTGCTCAATTTTTGAAAGAATTGGGACTAAACTGAACAAAGATAACGAATATAGGGATCAAATTAAATATAAAACATTCACTCTGATACGTTACTGGGTTGATACGTGGATATTTTAAAAAAAAATCACGAAGTGACACATGATAGTCACGGTTCATTATCGTTAATCATTTAAACAGTTAACAAAACAAGGCCAAATCGAATAAAATTGACGAAAATTAAGATCTGATTAGACAAAAAAATTAGGACTACATTAACAAAACAAAACGAAAATAGTAACTAAATATGTAATTTAATCAAAATAAAAATTCTCAAATCTACTGTTCTTCCGCTGGTGAGTACATTATTTATCACATGTACGATGTCCAAATACTTGATGTTGTGGTTGACAAAAGGCTTCTAGCTTGGATCTTGGAGGCTTGAGTTTTTTAAGTTTGTATATTTTGCCCACTTTTATTTTAAAATTGTAGTGCATTTTTCTATTTTGAATCTTCTTGTTTCTAACCATTTTTCTTATAATCATTTTGTTGAAATGTTCTTTGTTGTTGCATATTGACAATGAACTCAATAATTGTGTAAGTTTGTATGTTCTTCTTGTATATGTGATTATGTGAGTTTGATAGACTAAAATTAGACATGATAAAGATGATAAATGCATTGATAAAAATCATCATTTGAAATTAGTTTTGGAACTTTACTTGAGTTGAATTTGAAAGTTTGTATTGATAAACTATGTGAGACCAAAAGTAATTAATTACAGTGATAAATTTAGGTAATAATTTATAAATTATCAATTATTGTTATTTAAAATAATTTTATTATGAATAAAAAAATATAATTGGGTTGTGAATTAGTTACTAAATTGATCTCTAATATTAGTTATTTAGGTTTCGACTACTAAAGAAGTTAAGTCTAAATTGATCTTTAGTTAACTTGATCTCCAAATTTTAAAGATGAATTAACATAATTTTTGTAACCCAAACTTTGTGTCAAATGCGTTCTATGATAGTGTTTGAATTGTTTGTTTTTACAAATTTCAACTTAAATGTTAGTTTGAAACATTGTTTAAGAAACTCAATAAAATTAACTTTATTACATCAAATGCAAAAGGAATATATTCATTTATTTTTAAAATTTGAAGATAAAAAAATATCAAAGTTTAAGAAATAGAGAAATTCTAATTTCATATGTAAGTTCAAAAATTAAAATACACTTAATAAAAAATATATATAATTCAGTTCTTTTTTATACTTTTTTTTACAAAGTTTAAAATTAAGTCAAAATAAAATAAAAAAACAAATTGAGTAACATATATTTTCACATATTTGCACAAAGTTCATCACTAAATAAAAAAATTAAACAACATAGTAAGAAAAAAACAACAAATATATTTCCTGATGAATATCCTCCCATTGCTATATGTAATTCACTATTATAATGTATAGATTCTCCAAACATACGCTAGAGAAACATAAACCAAGGGTCAGTCAAAATAAATAATAAATAATAATTTTTTTGTGCCCACTGTATCAAAACAATATGTATTAAATAAGTTTTTCTTTTTTTGTTTATTAACAACGAAGTGAACGCTAAAAATAAAATTATTAAAAATAAGTTGGATTAACTTTGACTACACTAATTCTAAGTTTAATCAATAGATTCTTAAATTTCAAATCTTTGAAGTCACTTAACATATTGTAGGCTGAATTAATATTATATTAATTTATTTATAGTATCATCTTTAATGTTGACTTGGTCGTCTCTATTAATGTCCTACCACTGGTGCAGACTAATCAAACATTATAATGACAAAGTGATCGTATTTGTAGATATGGTGCTTTTGTACCTTTATGTGACACTAAAAACCATTTTTCTTATAGTGCTCATAATAGGATGTATAAATAACCTTCATTTCTCTATCAAATGTTCTATAAAACAATATTATACAAATGTATAAATTAATTTCTGTGTTTCGTATGTCAGTGATTAATGTTCATGAATTTCTTTCTTAAACAAACTGATACATAAGTAAAAGTATATAGGCAATAAAACAGTTATACTTTTATTACTTTTGAAATCATCTTCATTAGTAAATTTTAAACTTAAATTAATCTTAACAAAATTAGTTTATAGTGTAATATTTGTATTTACTTTTATGTATTCATTTCATATCTAATTAATATAAAATTATTAACACAATACAGAAATACTAAATCAAAAAAAAAAACGATGAATTATGTTTGAAATATTAAAATTGTACCTATCCGATCTAACAAATACGCTAAAACACGATCCAACACTCATTTAGTGTTAGTAGCCTAAAATGGTTTATATTATTTTTATTATATTGATTGCGATATACCAGGTTTTATTATTATTTATATTTTAAAATTTTATAATTGATTTAAACTTAATTTTACAAAACTCGTTTGTAAAGTGATATTATCTCTAGTTAATGTGGGAATTCCAACACACCTCTTTCCGCTGAGGTATGTTTATTTGGTGCGTGAGACTAAAAATTAGTGAATGATCCATCAGCGGTCCGATATCGGAAGAAACAGAAGGTTCAAGAAAGCTCGCTAGGATAGACTCTAACTTGACTCTGATACCATGTTAGAAATGGATTTAAAGCCTAACTCAACCCCACAAAATTATGTTGTAAGGTGGAGTTTGCAATCTACTTATATATTATTAATTGACTTTATCTCTAATTGTGTGGGACTTCTAACACACA
>Ga0214543_1011381_pt1 | contig 12511 bp, 6 predicted proteins | sample CNSS2metaG_FD_160094 | JGI IMG/M metagenome (GOLD analysis project Ga0214543, IMG submission 160094) | Root nodule microbial communities from cowpea collected in UCLA plant growth center, Los Angeles, California, USA - CNSS2 | ecosystem: Host-associated > Plants > Roots > Nodule | place: USA...
TTGGTTTTGGGAAATGGGTTTTTTTTTTTTTTTTGTACGTTGTCAATATTTTATGTTAATATGGCATGATTTACAGGGTCTGATTAAGCGTAAAAAGTTCATAAGTTCTGCTTACAGCGCAATTGAATCTCGCTTATCATTTGCATCTAGTGCAAAAGCCTTTGCAGATCAAGCCGTATCCCGTGGCACCGAGGTACCTTCAACCACCCTTGATTATCTTTAAGAGTGATTTACGTTGTGGTTATGATCATTATGCAGTTACAGTAAGAAAAAAAAAGAAAAACTCTACATTACAACAAGTTACTGATTTCTCACATAATAATTATCTTATGGAGATCCTTCTTTATACTAAAGGTTGTGATGAGTAGTAAACAAAGAACTCAATCACTGATAAGCTGGCCACGACGTGAGAAAACTGCGGCATTGACAAGTTCTAAATCAGCAAACATGGCCGAAGCCTCTGAATCATTACCTACAAGTTACGAAGCAGCGACTGAAGAGTTAACAATCTCCGAGTTTACGAGTGATGAGGACGATGGATCTAAATCCACCAGCGAAGGATCTGATAACGATGGCGAGGATGAAGAGGAGGAGCAAATAATTTCTTCTACTCCAAACACTGCTAACGATGAATTGAATCAGTATTTGAAGGAGCTTCAACTTGAGGCACAGGATGATAATCCTAACACTAATGGTGCGAAGGAAAAAGAAGAAGCCACAAAAAAAGGCATCACAGAAGCAGAAATGAATGATGAGGTTGCTCCAGGTAGTACAGAGGCAACATCAGAGAAGCCTGTTAAACATTATCTTTATCCATCGGGAAGGATCTTGCATATTGTCCCTGTAATTTCCTCTGAAAATTCTGAATCAAACCACAATGATGATGCTGATGAGAAACGTGTGGTCTTGTATGAAACGCCCAGAAAGATGTATGGAAAACTCCGACTTTCAATAAGTATGCTACATCATCATAAAACAGGCAACTATCTGAAGGTGCTACAACGATTAATCAATCAACTAGAAAAAGAGAAGTCCCGTTATGGTGCATGATAAGCCAAAAAAATCGCTGTGAAAGGTTCAAGAAGCTAATAGAGTTTGGAGCCTTAGAATTAAAATTAGTCTCTTCGTTATGTTTGTTGAGTTTGTTGCAGGTGTAATAAGTCTTAGACTGACACTTTTATGTGTAAGTTTGTTGGTGGGTGAGGTTCATGATACTTATGTTTTTCCAGTATGAGAAGAAATAAATGAATGGTTTTTCCAAATTTCCCAGCGGTTCTGTTCATCGTTAAAAAATTGGTTTCTGAGAAATAGAATTCTCAACGTTTAAACAGTTGATACATTCTGTCCATTTTGATCCAACAAAGGTTGACATGTCACTACATGTTTGTGCGTATTCTTGGTATTAAATCTGACATTGTTAGACTAATTGGTGGAGCTTCAAATATTAAATTTCTATGGCTCCTTCTTTCTGAATCTTCTACCGAGTCATTTTTCCTTTTTGTTTGTTTGATTGACCGAATATCAGGTTTGAAATTCTAGACTGTTTGACTTCTTATTATATATTTTATATTTCAAGTTACTCTAACTGGTGAAAAGAGATCGTGCGGTATTATACCATGCATAGAATATATATATTTGTCATTTTTCTGATAAAAAAATAATTACAGTAGTCTTTTGTGCTATTTATTATCAGAAAATTCCTTATACCTTGGTATTTGCGATGCTTAACAGACAAATGACTATAATTTTTATCTATTTGAAGCATGTTTTGTATTGCGAATTTCTATCATCATTTCCTTAATACTTTTTATTTGCATTATCAAATGCTTGATAAATTCATTATTGAATCGTGTTTCACTCTCCTTACCATAAAAAAAAACACACAACTTATCCACTTTTGTATATATTATGGTTTCTCTCAACTCGCATATCCGTAAAATAAAATCTCTACCATATTTTCATAACATAAAAGAAAAGAACACATGCTAGAGGTATTAGGAACAAGATAATAAAATGGATAAAAGAATAAACGACACAACAAATTTAACGCAATTCAACCTATAATATAATGTTCATGATTGCATTAATGACTGTAGTAAAAAGTATCTTATGTTTGTGTATTTAAAGTTTAAATAAGGTTATTATTTAGCAAAATAAAAAAAAATACCTTACGGTAACAACCTGGGACTAAATCAAGTTCTGAAATACTAACGATATCAACATGAAAACTATATTGGATGGCTCTAAATAGAGCTCAAAGACACAAATACAAATCTTATTCTTTGATAGAAAGTAACATTATTCGAACACCAATAAGGAAAAGCAAAACTTCTAAAAAACTCTTACAATAGGTTACGTATTCAACAATCACATTTGTAATATATAATAATAGACCGACTTGAGAATTAGAAACAAGAGGTTTAATTTTTAATTCTAAGGCTCCATGAGCAAATCGGTACCAATTACTTTTCATTTGCTTTTCTTCGGTTCATCCTCCACGATATTTGAATCACTCTTTCTCTAGTGTATTGATTAATTGTTGTAACTTCTTCAGATACCTTTTTGTGCAATGATCCAGTATAATTCCTCTTGAAAATCTGAGTTTTCCATACAACTGTGTAGGCGTTCGATATAAGCAGACATGTTTTTCATCAGCATCACTGTGGTTTGAGTTCGAATTTTCTGACATATGTGAAGTGATCATATGCATGATCCTGCCTGGTGGATAAAGACATCCTTAAAATAAAAAATCTACCAATTGTTTTTCTATTTGAAAGCTTAATACACGAAAAGAAAACATGTTAGAGGAACATGGAAACTTTATTGATGGCTCCATAAATAGAGCTCAAAGAAACAAATACAACTTTTATTCTTTAGCAGAAATTATCTTCAGAGACTTCTAAGGAATAACAAACCCCTAAAAAACTATTACAATATGTTACCTATTCAACTATCACAATTAATATATACTCATAATAAACACTTGAGAATAGAATCAAGAGGATTAATTTTAATTCTAAGACTCCACATGAGCAAATTAGTACCAATTACTTTTCATTTGTTTTTCTTTGGTTCACCCTCCACGATATTTGAATTGCTCTTTCTCTAGTTTATTGATTAATTGTTGTAACTTCTTCATATACCTTTTTGTGCGATGATCCAGTATCATTCCTCTTGAAAATCTGAGTTTTTCATACAACTGTGTAGGCGTTCGATATAAGCAGACATGTTTTTCATCAGCATCACTCTGGTTTGAGTTGGAATTTTCAGACATATGTGAAGTGATCATATGCATGATCTTGCCTGGTGGATAAAGACGTTTCCTAGCTGATGTTTCATCACTGATATCTTTCTCCTTAGCATGAATGTCAGGGATATAAACATGCTTTCTTAGTTCAAGATTCCCCATTTCATTCAACAGTTGATCTTCATTTTCATTATCGTCATCTGAGTCATCATTGTCATATCCTTCACTCGAAAAATTATATTCATCATCATCAATAGATTCTTTAAGTAAGTGCTCTTCACTTAAAAGAGGTTCAAAACTTGTCCCAGATAATCCAGAAGCTTCAACCAAGTTCTCTGACAATGCGCGAATATTCTCACGGTGGAATAATGAGTGTTTATGCTTCTTCACAACCTTTAGGCATAGAGAACGATCAATATTGTATAACATAATTTATAGCTATAAATAATGAGCTATGCAAAAAGGAGACATGTTTCATTGCAAAAACTTGCCACCCAGACACTAGTATTTGTTAAGATCACGGATACCTATGGAACACACACTGAAATTTCAATCTCAAATATATAATATAAAGAAGGGAGCTTGAAGACCTCGGTGCAACTGTGTACTGCATGTTTTGCAATGGCTTTCGCAAAAGATATTCCAATGTTTTTATCCTTAGTCCGACCCTGTAAATTATCCGATCGATACCAAATCATTAAAAGCTTACTTGTGCAAAGAATGAAACATTTTCTAAGGTATATCATCATGATAAATTAACCAGTGACAAATAAATATTTGGCAAAGGTATTGTAGATTGTTACCTCATCAATGAAATCATAAAAAGAAGAAACTGACAGTGTAGGCACTATGTCACAACCATTTATTACAGAAGTGATAAAGGGTTTTCCAAATTCAGCTAACCCCAATGTCATACAGGCAGCTGCAGAAATTACAATTATGAAACTATTAACATCTTCTTAATACAAAAGTGTTGAGTATGATGAAAATATGCATATCGTAAAGTCTCATTTCTCTTAAGGATAAGTAAGGGAATGAGTGCTTATGGTTATATAATGAAATTAAAGTTCATGGTTCTAGTTATTCCAAGTTAAAAGACACTTTAAGTTAATGTTTGACTTTCCTTATGCTCTTGTAAGTAAAATGTTAAGGTGTAGTTAAGTTCTTGCTCTAGAGGGTGTGGGTGTACTTGGGGTTAAAGGGATGAGAGTGTTTTTCTGTGTGTTGTGAAAATGTGCACATAATGATTATTGTCTTTTAGACAACGGTCATGATTTTTCCTCTGTATTTGGAGGTTGCATGTTATATTTGTTTGTGTATTCTTCTGTTTATTTATTTCTTTGTTATTAGATGATTCTGTGTGTTCTTAAAATTAGCTTTGAAAATTCTAGTGTGGGTAGAGTGTTAACTTTTACCAAAGGGGTTTTTGGGTGATTGAGTGTTGATATTGTTGTTAGGAAAGCTAGTCAATCTCTATATATCTCAGAGGAAGTAATCTCATATCTTCTGTCTTCAGGAGAGGTGTTCTATAAACATTTACTCTCTTAATCTGATTGTATTGTGTTTATTTTAGTGATTGAGTTAATTTCTTTATTTAAGAGATTAACAACTAGACATAGAATCCTTTGATATGAACCAATATAAATATTTGTGTTAATTTTCTTCCCTATACTCTTTATTTATCTGCACTTGCTTTTAAAAGAATTGGGACTTCAATTTAAACGGTAAAATTTTAGAAATTTTTTAAGAGTATTAATTTTATTAATTAAACCAATTCACCCCTCTTGGTTTTTGTCGCTAATCATTAGCATAGTGGAGTTGATGTGTTTGACAAGGGTGTTCCTGGATCTGCAAAAGAAGTTGTAGTTGGTGTTCCCTTCTAGTGGACCGTACTCTGTTGGTCCAGTCTGTTTCGATTTCTTTCATGGTGCTCCCGTGTGTGTTCAGCGGCTGTTTGGAGGTGGATCTGCGGTGTGGTTGACATCTTCGTTTTCGGCAAGATGGAGTGCGGCAAGAAGTGAATCTGCTTCGGAAGGTCCTTGTCAGCAGTGGTTTTGGGCCGTGGGTTGCGACGAAAGGTGTTGTTTTTGGGTTACTCCAATGAGTGCGTGATAGATAACTGTGCGATGAAGACAAAACAATGGTTGTGTTTTTTCAAATCTGCTTGAGGAAGAAGATGATGACGTGGCATCTCTTGGTTGGTCAAATCTATAAGAAGAGGATTGTAGTTCTAGCATCTCCTGATTTGTCAGTTTTAAAGGTGGAAGACTCTGACACGTGGCGGCATTAGTTAGGCAGATTATGAATGCTAGGATGAGTATTTTCTAGGGGTAATAATTTTTTACGTGACCATTGGCTAATATAGATGTAGATTGTATGGTGTTTATGCACAAACATTGATTAGTATGCAGGGTGTATGAGAATTCTTAGAATTGTTTAATTTCAAGTGAAGATACTCTTTGTTATGTTGGAGTATGATCGGTGGTGAAGGCAATAAAGTTGCATCTATTTTAATCATGGTATAGTTTGTTGAGTATGATGAAATATGTATCTTATAAAGTCTCACTTCTCTTAAGATAACTAAGGGAGTGGGTGCTCATAGGTAATGGACTCTAAGTTCATGGTTCTAGTTACCCCAAGTCAGAGACACTCTGAGCTAGTGTTTGACTTTTCTTATACTCTTGTAAATAGAGTGTTGTGAGGTGTAATTAAATTCTTGCTCTAGAGAGTGTGAGTGTACTTGATGTCAAGAGATTGAGAGTACTTTTCTATGTATTGTGAAAATGTGTACATAGTGATTGTTTTCTAATTGTTTTTTAAGCAACATCGTGATTTTGTCTCTGTATTTAAAATTTTCATGTTATATTTGTCTGTGAATCCTTGTGTTTATTAATTTCTATATTATTAGAAGATTTTTATGGGATTAAACTGCGGTGTTTGATGATGTAAATATTTTAATTCTAATACAAAACCATATTGAGTTAGTTACTGAAGTGAACATGTGTTAATTAAAGAAGTTTGTATACCTGGGCCAAATGTGACACAAGTTGTTGAAGACAATTGTTGAATTTCTCTAAGCTTATAAGTCAAGAGTGCAGCAGTACCACCACCCAGCGAGTGTCCAACGATCTATATATGGAAATATTATTATAATCATTATTATAAAAAACTGCATAGTTTTAATTAATAAAGCATTATAAGTAACATTAATAAACACCTTGATTTTGTAGTGGGGGTATTGACGAAGAGCTTCAAGTAGTAGAGGAACGCAGCGTTCTCTAATCCAATCAGCCGAAGCAGCCATACCACTGTGTGCATGTCCTGAAACCATGCTGTGATTGAAAGGCACAGGAGCACACAGTGCATCTGTGACAATGTCTTTTATGCTACGCGTTCCACGGATGAACACCAGCAAACATTTCGATTCTTGATCACGTATAACCGTGAAAGCAGGCTTCAGAATCTGACATGCAAAATTCATTTTCAGTTCAAATGCCCAAACAAAAATTCATCAACAATATTACTACTTACTAACTAATCACCGTACCCCAGATGTTCTCTCCCTTTGGAGGACATCCTCGTCTTGGAACCCCGCTGCAAATAGAAATGTTAGATAACGTTTGGGGATGCTGAAAAGCATGGTGCGTCTCAACAATCTCTTCAACTCATATAACTCCTTTAACATTTGGGTGTCTTTGACTTCTACACAATCACTTCTTTCACGGCATTCACTTCCAATTCTTTTCTTGCCCTATATTATAATAACCAAAACCTGTTTGAACAAGAAGAAACTTTTCATAGAAGCCCGAGGTAAGAATTAGGAAAGCACCTTGTCCAACACAGCGTGAGCGATGGCTCTGTGGAGGTTGAAGATGTCGGTGTGACAGAGCGACTTTATCGCTTCTGCTAATATGGTGATTATCTCCATCAGATTTTTGGGCGCTTCAACTGCCCTTCGTTCAACCATCACACCATTATTTCCATTTCTCACCGTCATTATTTGCGAACAAGAAGGAAGCACAGCAAAAATGGAGCAAGAGGAGTTTAAACAAGATACTAGAATATATCGTTGACGTTGTTGTGTGTCTCAAGTGCCAAGGAGACTAGGACCTTGTAAACGCCTTATGCAAGAGGTTTTAATTGTCTGGGTCGACTCAAGAATGAGTAAGTTGCAAGTTGCATAAACCAATATGAATATGAATATTCAACAACTTATGTTAAGACTTTGAAATTTTTTACTAACTTGCAGTGTGAAGTTCTCTTATATACATTAATTATTCCATAGTTCACTTATAAAGAAAATGATTGCAGGTGACGCCACATGAAGAGATAGGTACGTATATATTATCAATCTTACAATTTGTCTTTAATAATAATCCGACAATTCAACTAACTATATCGGACTCTTAATTATGTAAGATAGTTCCTCGAATCGACCCAGTCGTACATGGACCAAGTCAAAGACCTATGAGGATTGAGAAGTATCCAAGAAATTGAGATGAAAATGAAGGAGGGAACATGTGAGCGACTCATAGCATTTAAAAAGAAAAGAGGAACGGTACGGTGACATATATTGACATTCATTTGACAGGAATAAAATAATCATGAAAGAAGTACATTTTTGTATTTGTGAAAGAAAAAAAAAATAGTATCAAACGAATGAAAAAAAAAAAAAAAAAAGAGTCGTGTCGTGTGTGTGTGTATTATATTACTCTTAGAAAAAACAAGGGACAAAGTGAGCATTTTAGATCCATTTCATATAACTTCCAATCCATGAGGTCAATGGTGAGATAGCATAAACTAATTCATACTTTAATCTTTATGTTAGACTTTTTATTTTATTTTATTATTCATTCATTTTAAACTTGAATCTCTAAACTAAGTTCCTTTTTCTTTCCTACTATTAATATTGACTAACTATTATAGTTTCTTTTAACTTAATTAATAATTGTTTTCATGTTAACGTTTACAAATTTATTTGACGAGGATCTTAATATTATATTTATTTTAATTTTATTATCAATAGTAAACTTATATATAGTCAAAGAAAGATGTGAAATAAAATAAATTATTGTTACATTTGTATAATTTAAAAAAAAAAACATGGAAACTAGCCGCTAGACAATCATTAATTATACGGGAGAAATTAACAAAAATAACCCACAACTCTTATATGGGGTAAAGTAGTTCTCGATTTTGGTAGACTAAATAGAGGGGGGACACAAGTAGGACCCACAAGCGAAAAACTATGAAATTTTTTCCATAATAATTTTACATTTATATTTACTTAATATGTATTTTATTATTTATAAAAAAACACCTGTTACTTTTCTAAATAATTATTTATTAGTACCCTTAGTTTTCTATATTATTACATTTTTAAAATATTTCTTTTTACAATTTTATTCAAAATATTTTATTTTCAAGATAATATTTTCTTTAATTTAAAATTACGTTCCCTACATTTTTAATTAAAAATTTAAAACAAAAATAAAACTTAGTTCATAGTAAATAAGTAGTACATCCCATTGGATAACAAAAAAAAAGATTGATTAGTAAGTTAAAAAAAAATATACACAAAGTAATATGCATTCCCCACTCATTTGTTCATTGTTCCCCACTTAAATTGAGATATCGATTTGAGCTTCTTCTTTTTTCTTTTTCAAGTCAAACCACCTAGTGCAAGCAATAAGGGTTCATTTGTGTGACTTATAATAGCATTTGTGGTACATAAGAAGTACATTCCATTACATCAAAAAAAGTTTTATTAGTAAATTTTAAAAAATTGTACAAAAAGTAACATGCAGCTCCCCACATATTTATTCATTGTGCCCCACACATTTGTTTATATGGTTTGGCCTTCTTTTTTTTTCAAGTCAGTCACCTAGTGCAAGCAATAAGGATACGACAAGTAATACGCAGTTGTCCACTTATTTGTTTACTATGCCCTACTTATTTGCCTATCTAGTTTGGCTTATTTTTTGGTTCAAGCCAGCCACCTAATGCAAACAATAAGGGTTTATTTTTGTAACTTGTAATCAAAGTTGTGGTACTTAAGAAGTACATCGTACATCCCTTTGGATGAAAAAAAATAAAGATTGATTAGTGAATTTTAAAAAATCTAGTTTGGCCCTTTTTTTTCAAAGGATTCATTCATAGTAAGCAATAAGGGTTTATTTTTTGACTTGTAATCAAATTTGTGGTACATAAGAAGTACATCCATTTGATGAAAAAAAAATGATTGATCAGTAAATTTTAAAAAATTATATGAAAAGTAATACGCAACTCCTCATTTATTTGTTTTTTGTGCCCCTTATTTTCCTATTTGGTTTGGCGTATTTTTTTTTCCTTCAAGTCAGCCACCTAGTGCAAGCAATAAGGGTTGGCTTTTGTAACTTATGATCAAATTCGTGGTACATAATACATCGCATTAGACGAAAAAGAAGATTGATTAGAAATTTTTTAAAAAGTGTACGAGAAGTAATACGCAGCTGCTCACTTATTTGTTTATTATGCTCATCTTATTTACCTATCTGGTTTGGCCTATTTTTTGCAAGTCATTCATTCAATCCAAGCAATAAAGGTTGATTTTTGTAACTGGTAAGTAAATTTGTGGTACATAACAAACAAAATATTGATTAAGAAGTTAAAAAAAAATTGTACAAAAAGTAATATGCAGCTCGCCACTCATTTTTTTATTATTCCCCACCTAGATTGACATCTGATTTGATCCCTTTTTTTATTACAAGTCAACTACCTAGTCCAAACAATAAGAGTTGATTTATGTATCTTATAATCCAATCTCTGATACATAAGAAGTACAACTCATTGGATGAAAAAAAAAATGATTGAGTAGTAAATTTTAAAAAATTGTACGGAAAGTAATACGCAGCTCCCCACATATTTGTTCATTGTGCCCCACTTATTTGCATTTCTGGTTTAGCCTACTTTTTTTTCAAGTCAGTCATTCAATGCAAGGAATAATGGTTGATTTTTGTGACTTGTAAGCAAATTCGTGGTATATAAAAAGTACATCTCATTGGATAACAAACATAAGATTGATTAGTATGTTTAAAAAAATTGTACAAAAAGTAATATGCAGTTCTCCACTCATTTGTTAATTATTCCCCACTAATGTTGCAAATATATGATTTGACCTTTTTTTTTCTTCAAGTTAGTCACCTAGTGCAAGCAATAAGAGTTTATTTTTGTAATTTATAATCAAATTCGTGATACATACATCATAAAAAAATTGATTAGTAAATTTTAAAAAATTGCACAAAAAGTAATAAGCGTTCTCCACTTATTTGTTTACTATACCCTGCTTATTTGCCTATGAGATCTGGCCTATTTGTTTTCAAGTCAGTCATTCGATGCAAGCAATATGGTTTAATTTTTGTGACTTATAATCAAATTTGTATTACGTACATGTCATTGTACAAAAAATAATACGTAGTTTGCCACTCATTTATTTATTCTGTCCCACTTTTTGACCTATATCTATTTTGATTAGTCAGTCACTCACCTTGTGCAAGTAATAATGATTGATTTTTGTAACTTATAATCAAATTCGTAGTACATAAAAAGTACATCTTATTAAATAAAAAAAATAATCAATAAATTTAAGAAATTGTAGAAAAAGTAATATGCACCTTGTTCTTATATTTTTTTATCTTTTATCTCATATTTTGATTCATTTTAGAGTTTTCAAGCATTAAATATGTACTTTTCTATATTTCAAAAGTCATATATAACGACAATACGTTAATCCAAGTTGACTACGGTCAACGATCCCAACTTTGATATACTGGAATATCAACAAACCTAAATAATTAAAAAAGGAAAAAATGTGTGTACGGTATAATTTATATAAAATTATCTTCGATAAATAACTATATTTTCTGACAAAACAAAAAAGAAGATAGCTAGTATGAGCCGAAGAAGCTTTTCTCCCGTAACTAAAAATTAGGCTATAGCATGAAATTTTGCCTGCCAACAACATCTTAATTTGTCTCATGTGAAAGATTATGGTCATGATCATGTCATCGATTAGTGATAATTATTAAACGCAACAAGTTAGAACATGGGACGAAGTTTCTCTATAATCTTATTAGTACAACTGACTTAAAAACAATATTAAAATTAACAGTCGTCTCAAGTAGTCAGATAACTGTGTCTGTTTCACATTTTCCATAAGCTTATTTGACTTTCTATGAACCAAACAACCATAACTTTTATGGTATTTTATAAAAACAAAACAATTAAAATGTACCTTTCAAATGTCTGAAGACTTCACATTTTTAAGTTTTTACATTTCAAATTTTTACTGAGAGATAATCTTCGGACGTCAAATATATTTTTGCGAGTTTCTTAATACATAAGTTAGAAATTCTTGAGTGTTTATTTTGTGTTTAATAAACAATTGTAGAAATAATACAAAAAAAAATTATCTTTAAAAATTATATTATTTTAATTAATTGAGTTAATTAATTTAGATTTCAACATAAATATAATAGAATTAAAGATTATTAATTATATCTTAACCAATAAATACTCTTAAGACACTCGTTAGTATTTTTTTTCATAATTAAATAGTATTTTAAAATTTAAAGGAAATGTAAGTTACAATAGAGTAACGTTCAAGAAATATACATTGATTATTTAAACCATCAATTTATATCCATTAATGTATTTTACATAATAAATGTATTTTCAACCACATTTAATAGAAAACAGTTTATCAATTACATATCATGTGAGACTTGTTCTTGATCAAGAGAAAATAAAATAAAATAAAATAATTTAATTGTATACTCTCTTATGAATACATAATCTTGGTACATGCCTTTACTATGAATTTGGGATTATCTTTTAAAATTAGTATATTGATGGTAACTTAAGTACGGAAGTTGCACAATAAATAAATATTAATGAAACTAATATTATTAAAGAAAAAAACTACAAACCTTTTTTTTTAAGAATTTGAGTTGAAAAGAATGTTATATATATATATATATATATATATATATATATATATATATATATATATATATATATATATATTAGTTTTTCTCAATTAAGACATCCTTAAAATAAAAACTCTACCAATTGTTTTTCTATTTGAAAGCTTAATAAAAGAAAAGAAAACATGTTAGAGGAACATGGAAACTTTATTGATGGCTCCATAAATAGAGCTCAAAGAAACAAATACAACTTTTATTCTTTAGCAGAAATTATCTTCAGAGACTTCTAAGGAATAACAAA
>Ga0214543_1011383_pt1 | contig 12508 bp, 7 predicted proteins | sample CNSS2metaG_FD_160094 | JGI IMG/M metagenome (GOLD analysis project Ga0214543, IMG submission 160094) | Root nodule microbial communities from cowpea collected in UCLA plant growth center, Los Angeles, California, USA - CNSS2 | ecosystem: Host-associated > Plants > Roots > Nodule | place: USA...
GAGCTGCTCGCTTAGGCGAAAATACCAGATTCTCAATCTGTTCTCACATGCAACAGCAAAGAAATCTAGCACAATCCAAGCATACACTCAATTACGCAATTCAAGCACTCATACAACAATCAATCATGCAATTCAAAGTCATCAGAATGATTTCTAAATGAAATTCAAGTAAAACAGTTAGCTTCCCTTACCTGTTATCATGTTTAGACAACTTTATAAACGTCAACGCCTTAAAAACGTCAACACCTCTAACTTCACAGGATGCTCTATCTACACATAGAAACATCACAAGAACGATCAAGACATACCGTTATGATCACTGATCAGTAGAGACTCATACTGATGATTAAAACGTCGCATGCAAGCGGAAGAGGGCTTGCATGCAACAAAAAACAGAAAAAGACTAAAAAAGAGACTGGAAACTCAACTTACGCGAACGGAGAAAATGATTGGTCCAATTTGAAGAGGTCGCCGAAAGGATCAATCCTACGGTCTCGGTTCTTCAATCAGACGACCAGAGAGACAGAACCTCTCGAGAGAAGTTAGAGAACTCTAGAAAAGTGGTTTCTAGAGAGATGGTGTTTTTTAAAATAATGAAACTCGTTTATAACAATTCTATTTATACTAAAACCTTTTAATATTAAAATAATTGAGTCTCACTATTTTTAAACCACTATCACTTTTAAAACTTTTCAAAATATACAATTTAAAAAAAAAATTATTTTATATCCTTAAAATATAGAATCTGAAATACATTTTTTTTATATTTTAAGAATGTATAATCTAGAATATAAAAGATGTATTATGAATTATATAATCCAAAAAAGAATTTTTTATTTTATATTCCAAATTTTACCGTTTTGAAAAATTATACATTACAGAATTAAAATTTTTGTATGAAGCAGGTTGAAATTATGGGTGTACCTAGGAATGAATTACCTTATATGAAACAAACTTTTAATAGGTAAATAGGTCAAATAAAACTTTAAAATAACCATATTTAATATATCAATTTTATTCTTTAAAATATAATTATTTTATTAATTTTTTAAAAATTGATGGTTATTTTTATAATTTTTTTTATAAAATCGTTTATTTATGTTTTTTTCTTTTTTTCTATTTATCAACCGTTATTTTCTCATCTTTTCTAATATATTTTTCTTTATTTTTAATAAATATAATTTTATTTTATATATTAATTTAATAACATTAAATTATCATCATCTACTAATATAATATCACGTATATTTAAAAAATACGTATATATAAACACAACAATATTTGTGTATACGCTAATATATATATATATATATGAAGAGATTTTTTTTGTGTTCACTTCTCATTTTTCAATTATACACTTAATTATTGTTTTAAAAAATACGAACACACGTGTACATCGGTGTCGCGCCTGTATTTTTCTAGTATATATAAAGTTTTTGCAATAATAATAAATTAGACGTTAATTTTACGAAATAGGCGATAGATATATGTGAGCTAGTGACCTATATAAATTATGCATGTTGATGGAAGACTTTTGCACTCATGGCATGTGCCTACCATTTTTGGATTTGATTTTTTGCATGTCTAATGTCTCATCCATCAATCTTGAAAATTAATAAAACATGTCATGGACTTATGGAAATAAACTTACACATGATATATAGCTGAATTAATTGAAGACCTTATAAAATAAAAATAATTTGTGACCTTACAAAAATAAAAAATGATTTGTGGTTTGTTTAAGGAGAAATTAGATGGGGAAATAAGACAAATAGTTTTGTTTGTTTGGTTAAAAAAATATGGAAAAGTTAAATAAATAATGAAATTTGTTATTTTTGTCTTGATTTTTTTTCTCAACTTATTATTTTTATATTATTATATCCTTTATTTCAAGTTTAGTGGCATATTAATTGAGTAAGCTGAGAATTTGCTAGAATCCAAAAAATTGTCCATAAATATTTTTGATTTGATTATTTTTTTCCTATTTTTGTTTACAAATTTCAATTTGATCCTCTAATTTTTTAAGTTTTAATTTGGTCATGATTTTTATAAAATTAATACAATTTGATTATTTTTATTAAATTTCTTAAAGTGAATAAAAGATTTTTTATTAAAATTGACACTATGATTACATCAATAAAACAAATTATTTTTATTAACAACTTCAATGTTGATAAAAAATCATTTATTCGTTTTAAGAAATCTAACAAAAATAATCAAATTACATCAATTTTTTAAAAATTGAGATCAAATTGAAATTTTATAAAATTAGACGAGCAATTTAACATTTTTAAATAGAAATATTGACAAAAAAAAGTAATTAAACCTAATTTTTTTATACTAATATATATTCACTCACAACATTCACATCACATAGTTATTTAAATATTAAATCATTTCTTATCCTCAATTTGTAAGTTTTATAATGTCTTATAATTAAAGGATATTGTTCGAAATAGATTAACTAAGAAGGAAATAATTTAAAAAGGACATGAGATAATACTTTTTGTTGTTGTTTATAATTGAATAAAGGAGTGAGTTATCAAATTTTAATAATAATAATAATAATTTTAAAATATGTTAAAAGTAATTGTGTGTTTTTGAGTTCCGGATTTGTTAAAGCAATTGTATACGATTAGATTACATTTTCAGAAAAAGAAAATGGTATTAGGTTTGTCCCACTCAAACATTATGTTAAACAAAAAAAAGAAGAAAAAATGAAAGTATCTCCTAAAATGTAAATTTTGTTTTCTAAACAAGAAGAATATTTTATTTAAAATAAATTTTTATCAGTAACCTTTTACGTTACAGATCTCATATAAATTAAAATATAATTAAATTATTTATAATTACTGATAAATGGGATTGTTTTTTATAATGGTTAAGTAATCATTTTATATACATATTTTTTCCATCAATTTTTTCTTTATTAATATAAATTTATTTATTCATCATTTTACTTTTTATATACATATTAGTAGGTGATGATAATGTAATGTTTTTAAATTAATGTATAAAATAAAATTATATTTATTAAAAATAAAGTGAAATATATCATAAAAGATGAGAGAATAATGACTGATAAATAGAAAAAAAAAGTATAGATAGACGATTTTTTAAAAAAGTTTGTAAAAGTTACGATCAATTTTCAAAAATTTAATAAATGATTATATTTTAAATGGTAAAATTGATATTTTAAAATGTAGACACCAAAGAGGGAATCTCTTTATGTATTGTTATAAATTAAGTAAGATTTTTTTTTTCAAAAGATAGAGTAATATATAATTAGAATACAAATTTTATAGTATCAGTTGATTTTATAAAATTAACTTAAATTTTAATTCATCAAAATAATACTATAACTATTATCTTAACAAAGTGTTGAACATATTATATCTCTTTATTCGTCAGAATTACTTTTATCAAATCTCTACTTCCTAACCCTAACCTCTCCCAAATCTTTCTTTTTGAACCTCAAAATCTTGCTATTTAGCTTTAACACTTATGGACAAAAAAATAAATTGTCAAAAATTAAACAAGAACCAAATTACTTATAACAAAACCACCAACTTTTTTCAAATTTTGTTTTATATCTCATTATGTCAAAATAATAGTCAAAGTGAGAATCAATTCGACAAACTTCAACACATGAGTGACAGCCCAACAACAAAAGGATAAATTAGTTCAAAGACAGCTAAAATAAGTAATTTTGGTAAAAAAAAAATGTATATTGAGATTCCATTTTTTAATTTTTTTTGGTAGAAAATTAAGTTTTCCTTACAAAAATATAAGAAAAAGTTAAAAGTAACTTTTTTTCATAAATTAAAATTAACCTATATTCTATCTCAACTATTTATTAGACAACCGAAGCATAAAGAGCTTCTATGTTTTGATTGATTAGACAACCGAAATATAAAATTTATGAAAAATTATAAAATTTTGAATATATTTTTATTTCTTTATAACTGAACATAGAAAATTATTTAAAAGTTCAAATTTACAGTAGTTAATTTAGACAATAAATAAATTAATTTCATCTTTTCTCCTTAGTTTCAAAAACGATTGTTTGACAAATAAATACCAGACCTTAAAATTATGAAATAAAAATTCAACAAAGATAGAAACATAATGTAATATATTCCTTTCTATTATATCTTAGTTCATTACATTTCGTATTATACTTGACTAAATACATTATAATTCTAACTGATCAAACTTTAATGAAGTATGGTTAGAGACAATCTTAATCGATTATGATAATTACAATTTTAAAAAATACAAAATAAGCAGATACTTTATCTCCTTATACATTTTTTTTTTTACGAAAAAAAAAGTTACTCTTTTATATTATTTCTTCAATATGAAAGTAATGCTTTTCTCCTACAAGGTGTGTTGAATCTAAACTAATAATTAATTATAGTAAAAAAATGACACACCTCATTCAATTTATGCGATAAAAGTAATTTTTTACCGAAAAATTGTAATAAAAAAGTTTGTAATTTTTTAAAATTGGTAATATGTATATATAATTTCAACAGTTTTATGAACATTAATTAATATTTGATGAATTTGAAATATTTATATTATTATTTAATTACAAATAATACTATATAATAATTTTTACTAACCATTGTTTCAAAAATATATTTAGGTTAATATTTAAATAAGTGATAACTCATTTTGTTATATTAATAATTGGTAAAATTCAAAACCTCGAGCATTAATTGTTTAAATTTTCACATTAAGTTTTTTTTTTTTCATTTTAAAAGATAACATTGCATCTATCTCACATTAATAATGATCCACAAATAAAATTATATGATACATTAAATAAATATTGTTATATAATCTCTTGTATATATGAAAATGACTTTTAAAGTCATCTTCAGTTATACTACGAAATCTTATCTTATTTTTGTTTTATATATCTCATTATGTCACATTACTTTTAACATTTTTTGTTATATATATTTCAATGCAAAAGTATCACACTCGTACTTTTACAATTTTTTATTTATTTTACATTTTAATGTAACTTCAACTTAAAATATTATTTAACGTTATCTAAAAGAAAAAGATAATTCAATTTAAGTCATCAATAGTAAAATTTCTTGTGGTTAAAGTTCTCTTTGATCAAATTTACAAAATTGAATGGTTATCGATTACACATTAAACCGTGGTCTTCTTAACATGTATGTCCTTGATCATAATTACACTAATTTGTTTTTGTCGAAAAGATAATGAATCTCACTATAAGATAGTCTCTAACTCGACTCTGATATCATATTAGAAATAAGTTTTAAGTTTAATTCAATCCCACAAAATCGATTTGTAAAATGATGTTTTCACTTCACTTATATATTATAAAATTGTCTTATCTCTAATCGATATTGAACTTCCAACAAATTTAAACTCATTAATATATACACATAAATATGTGTGTGTGAACAAAGTTAGGAGAAAGAAAATGTTGAAGAAAGTTCCCTGTGTGCACGTTCCTTGTCCCAGTGGGTTGAAACTGGAATGACCCAAATGTGATCACATGCGTGAACAACAACACAACAATCTTCCTACAGATCCTATATTCCTAGGCCTCTGTGCCACACTTGATTCTCACAATCATAATGTTGAAATACAGGGAAGACATGCAAATATTTCCTTTGCCTAAAACATCATATCTTCCATCAATATATTTAATCTAATTCTTTCTTTAAAAAAAACAAAAAATCCAACTTATAACATGCATAATTAAGGAAAGTCAACACCATAACACTTTTGATTCTTATATATACATCTTAAACATGAGACTAAATATTAACAAGTGACGTGATAACAGTCTAGGTAAAACTTTCGTTAGGATAATTCATGATTATGATATTATGTTAAGAAGAAAATTTTAAACTTAATTCAAATATTACAAAATCTCATTTCGTAAAATAAGATTTGCATCCATTAATATGTTATAAATTGATTTTATCTGGTCGATGTAAGACTTCTAACAAAAAAGAATAATATAGACATATGGTTAAATATGTTTTTGGTTTTTTAAGTTTCAGTGAAATTTGAAATTAGTTTCTCTTCAAAAAATTTGACCAATTTAGTCATCTATCTTTAAAAATGCGTGAATTTAGTCCTCTTAACCATTTTTTTTTTAAGTTTCTCTAACATTTCAAGCACATTTCATGATAGTATTTGAATTATTTACATCGTTCGACACATTTTTGTTTCAATGTTAACTCAAATATTATCATAAAATACGTTTAAAATGTCAAATAAACTTAAATAAAATTTGGTAAGAAGAACTAAATTCACGTATTTCTAAAGATGAAGGACAAAATTTGTATAAAATTTCGAAGAGGGACTAATTCCAAAATTCACTAAAACTTGAGGAAAAAAAACATATTTAACCGCGATAGCCATATACATAATCATATAAAAATAGTTAAGATTTAAAGTCACATATCATCACTCAAAAGAATATCACAATTAAAAAAGAACTTACATATATAATTTATGCAATTTTTTATTTGAATATATAATATTTATTATTCTTATTTGAATATAAAAAAATTATAGGTGTAGGTTCATGGAAAGTGCAGTGCATGCTTGAAAAGGTTGATAGATAAGGCCATTTTGAGAACTTCACCTAATATATATGTATATATATAAGTAGGTACATGGAAATTGCAGTGCATGCTTGAAAAGGTAGGTGAGTGACATTATATATTATTGAATTATATAACATCAAAATATTAAATAAAAAGTAAACTAATAAGATTCCATTTGGCTAACACCCCAACCTTAAATAACTCTTGTCCCATATATGGCTTCTAGTGAGTAGGGGCCCTTTTGTATATAATTTAAGTTTCTCAGACAAAAAAATAGTGGAATATCAATTAGTGGTCAAAATTAAAAGACACAAATCTAACATGCCAATCAATCACAAAAATCATCACAAGTTTTCTTTTTTCTGTTTGCCAAGAAATAATAACTCTTCTATTTATTGGTTTAAGAGTATGACTCTTTTTTTTTTCTTTCTTTTTTTTCCATTTGAAAGTGTTCATCTTATTTAGGTATTACCAAAGACAACAATTTGATCTTATCTAGATTTGTTTTGCTTCACTTGTTTATACATCTTTTTTTTTTTTAATTTTGAGACAACAATATTTAACAACAATTTAAACACTAAATTTAGTTTTGTAATTTGTTTGATTAGTCTTAAAAAATACATTTACACATAACATTTTTTACATAAAAACCCAGTTCCATATATAAAACTTGAGTAATTTCGTTTTAAAATCTTCAAATACAATCAAAAGATACACTTATAATAACTTCAATATATTTATATCTCACAATAACATATATATCATATTATATTAATGTGTATTCATACTTGAATATATATATATATATATATATATATATATATATATATATATATATATATATAATGAGAATGATATTTTGACTACTAAAATTTGACAATTTTCTCTTACAACATGATGCGTTATTTTTTAAGTAGTTAAAATATTGAGAATGAGAAAATAGAAAAATGAAAAATCACTTAGAAGATACCACCTAAGGTTGTAAGAGAAAGTTGTCAAAATTTAGTAGTAAAAAAATCATTTTCCATATATATATATATATATATATATATATATATATAGAATAAGACCAATCATCCAATACTTTACGATAAGAAAACCCTAACTTAAAATTTATTACGTGAGAGTATAATAATTGATGCATAGAGGGTTGAGAATTAACCACACACTATATATCTTCTTATAAATCTCCTCTGGGGAAGCCATTTTCAGAAGGATCATTGTTCCAATTAGCAGAAGAAGAATAATAGAAGCTTAAACCATGTGAAGAACCACCACCATCACCACCATCATCATCACTACTCATCTTGTTTCTTCCTCCATGGTGAAGATGAGCACTGCTACTACTGCTACTACTATTTGGCACCATCATCATCAAATCAGCATTTGTAGCATCAAGTTCCTTTTGGAGCTTAAGAACCTGTCTTTGGAGCACTGAAATGGCACCAACGCAACCATACACAGGATCTTTGATCCTTGCTTCTGCTTCATATGCCAGAGAATTCACAGCATCCTCTCTCTGATAGGGTTGCACCTCGTTCAGAATCTTGCTCACGTTGCTTGCACCAAAAATCTTGTGCACATTTGCAAACTTCTGAGGCTCCTCTGGAGGAAAATATGGGGCGAATATGCAATCTGGCATGCACTTTCTCCTCAGAAACTTGCACGCTGCACATGGAGAATTGGAGTAGCTTGAAGAAGCCATGATCTTTTCACTTACCTCAAATTCACAACCAGATCAAAATCAATAACAACCACAAACCATTCATATAGAAACCGTTGAAAATCCCACATCGACTAAAGATAAGACAGATTTGGAATATATAAGTAGAAAATTCTAACTGATCATAGTAACATGCTATAGGGCTATTTCAGAACTTAATTAAGCTCTTCCATGTATAATCATGTAATTAAAATTAGGGTTATGAAGATTTTTGCCTGTTTGTTAAAGCACTTTGCTGCTGTTATACTTTTTGAACTTTTTTTCATTAACTTTTTGTGACAAAGTCTTCTTTGAAACTGAGTGCTATACTATTCACAGATTCTCAGTATCCAGAATTCTTTTTCCTTTTTTGTTGCACAGAAGGAGGAAAGAAACTATAAAAACATAAACATAAAAAATCAACAAAGACTGATATAAAATATGATATACATGCATGAAATTCTTTTATAAAAATCATGCTTGATTAGTTTCCTTAATTAAAATCTCTCTAAATCTATAGGTCTAGGCTTTTATATATACACATGTTTAGCTCAATTGAAAGTGAAAAAGTACACACCAACCAAGTAACTTTTGCATATGGAATTTTCTCAATTTTCATATCTCTTTCTATTGGATGCTATGCTACACCAATCAATCACCCAGAATATATATAAATATGTGTGTACTTTTCACAAAGATTCAAAAAAATAAAAAAACCCTGATTCAATCTATATAATTTATAAGGCAAAAGTTGGGATGAAAAAGAATATGGTGAAGCTATAACTAGCTGATAACTAGCTAGGTTTCATTGAAAAAATTAAGAGAAACATAAATATAATATGTAATTTGGATGATTACCTTAAATGTGGGTGCAGACTTTGGTGTTTGAAGATCTGTTAATTCTTTAATATTTGGGTGTGAAAAAGTGTGGCACCTAACTCAGAGAGAGAGAGAGAGAGAGAGAGTTTTCTGGAAAAGTCACTATTTGATGTGAGAGTTGAAGGAAGAACCCTAGTTAGTTGCAAGACAAGATGAGAGAAACACGCAAATTAATAGTGAGACAAACAGAAAAAAACGACATGAGAGAGCATAGAGAGGCAAAGAGCATTTTCTTGTGAAAAAGAAACCAAAATGAGGAAACAAAGTGAAAAAGAATGACTATGACAAAACCTTTATAATAATGTCAAACACTGTGCAAGAATTAATATCCAATCTTAATTAGCTTCCATTATATATTACTAGCGTAAACAACGATGTTATCACGTCTGTATGTAAGCATTTTTAACATGTGTATGATATTATATTAGTAAATGATGATATTGTAATGTTATTAAGTTAATATATAAAATAAAATTATATTTATTAAAAATAAAATGAAATATATTAGAAAATATGAGATGATAACAATTGATAAATAAGAAAGAAGAAAAGAAGCAGATATAGATGATTTTATAAAAAATTTGTAAAAATAACGGTTAATTTTTAATTATATTTTAAAAGATAAAATTGAAAATTTGAAATGTAAAACAAGAATCTCTTTATGAATTGTTATAGATATATAATATATAATCCACCCCCACAAGACCATAGTAAATCATTTATGCATTAAAATGTAAAACACTTTTTTTTTTTTGTATAATTTTCTAATCTCAAATTTTGTGAAGTCGTTATCAGTGACAATTTGTGGTTGATTGAGAGTGCACAAATTTTATATTACCAACATGTAAATATGTAGAAAGTACAACCTTGTGTGTATGACTATTTTAATATTTGTTTATAAAATAAAAAAACATGTAAAAGTGATATATATAATATGTACCTATACTATTTGCCTTTACTATAACTGTACGTTATTACTAAATGTTTATATAATTTAATATGTGAATCTAACAATTGTTTATTTGTGTAACTTCTATAAATTCAGTTTTCATTTTTAAATAATTAATCAATTGGTTCTATATATCAAACATCACTTTACGAAATGAAGGGTTTAAAGTTAAACTTGTCCTAAGACTCTTATCCTCTTCTTTTATATATACAATCGAATATAAATAGTTTATTTTTTCTTTTATAATGAATGATCTATAAATAGAATAGAACCAATGATTCTAACATGAAAATTATGGCACTGACACGTTTCCAAAGTAGTTTCTATTTTTGAAACATTTTCTGTTAATTCTGCTCTTACTTGTACACAGGTATCTAGGTTTTCTAGATTTAATTAAAGTTATAAAAAGAAGAATTAAAGTATGATTAAGAATTAATAATTTGTTATTATAAAAAGGTGATTATGAACAGGTGAAAGTCGGCAGGTTGTGGAAAACAAAGTCTAATTCCTTGTCTTTGTCTTGTCTTTTGGGACTTGGATAAATAAATTCTTTATATAATAATTTAGAGACTTTTAATGATTTTAAACAATACTATACTAATATATATATATATATATATATATATATGAAGAAAAATAAAAATTTAAAGAAAAATTAATTATTTTAGGATGAAAGAATAATTAATTATTTTTAAGTTACTTTAACTTACCTAATGGAGATCAAAATCTTGATTACCTATTCAAGCAATAAGATTAATGTTTATACTTTGTGATAGATTCAAAACAGAATATTTTATATTCATGTAAAATCTAGGGATGTTTTATAAAATGTTAAATATTACACTAATTTATTAATTTACAAAATTTTCACTTTTGTAACACTTACTCTCTTGTATAAATAGAAAATATGGTTTTAAGTCTGACTCAGTCTTACAAAATTAATTTGTAAGATAAGTATACACTCACTTATTTATATATATATATATATATATATATATATATATATATATATATATATATATAAAATATGCATGACTCTTTACAATAAAATTATCAAATAAGGTAAAAATAATATTATAATATTTTTTGAAATAATTGAAACAAAATAATCACTATAATAAAGTGTCTCATTAATAACTAATTTTAATGACTAAAAGTTATTAGTCACTATAGTGACAAAATTAAATACAAATTTATAAAATAAAAAATTATTGGTTACTAAAATAGTCACTATTATAAATAATAAATTATAATTGATTTCTAAAATTTAGTTACCAAAGTTTTAGCTTCAAAAGGAAATCGATAATTAAATATTAGCTACCAATTTTTTTGCGAGCAATTGGTTTCTAAATTAGTCTTTAATTAATTAGTGACCATTTATAAATTTTTATTTATTAGAGACACTATTTTAGTAATCATTATTTTTTTATTTTGTAAATCAATATCTAAATTGACTATTATAGTGATTGTCAACTTTTTGTCAATAAAATTGGATGTTAATTGAATGTATCGGTAAAAGAAAAAACAAAATATTCAAGTAATTTCACAAAAATCTCTGTAAAGATTAGTGTATTTAAAAAAGAAATAAAAAGTTTTATTATGTGACGCGAAGAATTTAAAAGCTTACCTAATCACTCATGTATTGAAATTAAAATCTAGCATGAGAACATTTTAAGATTAAATTATGAAGTTGTTAAATATGTCACGATATACGGGCCCCGGGTTTTCTTTTTCTTCATGATATTTTTATTCTTGTAAATATAAAGGCGATAATGTTGGTATTTTTTAGAAAATGTTTTAGAGTATATTCTTTTATAAAACAAATCATTAGTTTCTCACTTGTTACTTTTCTCATATCATAATATTTGTTGAGGTCTTTAAGTGCATATATGAAAAAGTTATTATGTAATAGAGAAAGTTTTCTTTAAGTGGGTATAAAGAAAAAAAAGAGTCATTAGGTATAAAAGAGAATTTGAAATATTCAATAACTCGTGAATCAACTCTTAAGAAATTTGATTTTGTATCTATAAAACAAAGCTTATAATAGAATTAAGAAGTAAAAAATAGAGAAATAGAGAATGAAGTAACGTGACTTTTTTGTGTGTCTCATTAGTGATACGAACAAGAGTCTCATTTATATATACATATATACATATACAACATAATACAAATACAAATACACATATTTAATATTATATTTACATAAAGAAATAAATGAGTAATTCAATCATATCAACTATACATACAAGTATCCGTATTAATTCAATGAACAAACATTAATTCATAATAGATACAGATACCACCACTTTTAACTCAATTTAAAATGTGAATTGCAATGGTTAAAATTATATATATATATATATATATATA
>Ga0214543_1011386_pt1 | contig 12503 bp, 6 predicted proteins | sample CNSS2metaG_FD_160094 | JGI IMG/M metagenome (GOLD analysis project Ga0214543, IMG submission 160094) | Root nodule microbial communities from cowpea collected in UCLA plant growth center, Los Angeles, California, USA - CNSS2 | ecosystem: Host-associated > Plants > Roots > Nodule | place: USA...
TTTATATATATATATATATATATATATATATATATATATATATATATATATATATATATATATATATATATATATATATATATATATATATATATATATATGCTTAGAGTCATTACATTAGTTGAGTTCATGAAATCTAATCATGATATATTGAGTTATATAAATTTAATTTAGTGGTTTTACTGTTTTGAATTAAGAATTATCACCATTTGCAAAATTTGAATGAAACAATATTTATTTTCAAATTATTAGTTATATGATTTGGTCAATATCCATGAATTAACATAAACCAAGGTAGTTAAGCAATTAACTAACTTTAACTAAACTAGAAGTTAAAATTAATTAATACATTTAACTTCCCATCATCACCTTTGACTGAGAAGGTTGTAACCTCTTAAGTTGTCATAACCATTATCATTGCTTAAAGAAGTTATATCTTCTCCTTATTCTTCACTTTTCTTATTTTCTTTAATTCCATGACACATTGTGTTCACTCTTTTGAAAAAAAAAAAAACTTGAAATATACGAAACTAACTCTTTTTGGTAATATTTAGTGTGTTGAGAATTTAATTATATTACCTTAGATTTTTGTTTTGAAGAGTTTCTTCATTTAGTGAATTAACAATGCACTTATCCAAGACATCTTACAAGTTGATGTGTTCTACTAGCTTTCTTTTCTTTAGAGTTCTGTAATTTTCTCTTTTTGTTCCTATATGGTTGAATGAGTTATTTTCATGAGTATTCTTGACTTTGGTCCAAATCTCTCAAAGAGTTAATAGATCTTTCAAGTTCTAAGAAGTTCTTCATCACTTACATTCTTGCAGTATTTTTCATTAGTTAATATGAGATAATTTATACAAATTAACAAATACATAAGTTAATTTTTAACTTTAAAAAAATTATTTCATTTTCTCTTCTTCTACCACACTTCTTGAAGAAAATTATTTAAGACCTTATGTACAATGCTAACCCAATATTTTATGCTAAATATGAGTTATCATGTAAGCTTCAACTTACATTATTTGTGCATTTTTAGTTAAATAGAGACTAATTATATATACAACTAATGATATATTAAAAACTATATTAATTCTCTCTTTTAAATTAGTTATCACTTAAAATATGTATGATCTATTGTAAAGCTAATGCCTTTAAGAAATCTTAATATATATGGTCATTTTGTAAAAGAAACAATTTAAAGTTTATAATTAACTTTTCTTCAATTGTCCAAAATTTATCAAAGTAAAAAAGTGAACCCTTACACAGGGTGTTTTTATTGAGTCTAATTTAGACCAAGAGAGAGGTGTAAAGTTATCTGACTTTAACTCGGTTCGATGAGTTTATTATGAACTATTGTTCCATTCATCCATTCTAAAGCTTATGCATCTTTATAGAAAAGTTTTAAAAAAATATTTCAAACAAAATTTGAGCTTTGAATGAATCATACTGAACTTTGAAAAGAATATATGAATATAAGCAATTAAAAAATGTTCTCTATAAATAAAACAATAGACTTATAAATAATATTAGTAAGTTAAATATTACACCGAAAGAGATGAAGTTCCTAAACGAACAACTTTTAGAAATTGAATGACTTAACAATGATGTTGAACATACATTAAAAACATTGAAAAATGTGAAAGGCTTTAGAAAATTGTACTGTATGGCCCACCGTCGGACCATCAGTCGGGCGGCCACACTAAAACCTGGATCAGTAAGTCCAAGATGAATTAAGATAATATAGGACGCACGACTCATCGGTCGGGCGGCCACACCAAAACCTGGATCAGTAAGTCCAGGGTGAATTAAGATAATACAAGTCAGTAATTAAGTTTAAAAAACAATTGGGCCATGATTAAAAAACTCTAATCACAGACCCATACCGAAAACTATAAATAGAGGTCGATCGGTCTTGAACTGACTTAAGCATCAAAGCCTTTTAGACAGGTATCCCGATCGCCCGATCAACCGAACGAAAGGAGAAAAAGACTTTGAACAGGAGAAAGGATCGAACAAGCTAGCGGAGGAGAACATCCGGAAAAGGGACTTGAGGGTAATTTGAGTGTTGAAAGTAGGTGCTTGGTCCCTACACCCGAAACAAAAACTAGATAAATTGTTATGGTACAACAAAAAAGCTTAGGATAAGTTTGTTAAGAAATGGAATATGTGTTAGAAAATTGGTAACAAGACACAACAATATAGGCAATAACCCAAAAATAATACATCCAAAACCAAGACAACTAATAAAAATGATCCAAAAAATTATGGGTACTTCAAGAAAAATAATTCTTATTGTAAATCTTTTTCATCACTACATTAAAACAGTTGCCACAATGTTTGGATAGTAGCTCACGACATATGATGGACAAGAATTGTGTGTTTTAGTCCTTGAATACGATATATAGAGAGAAAGTCACATTTGGAGGAAACCAAAAAAGGAAAATCATAGGAGTAAGATCAATCGTCAATTATCACATTTGAGATATTGTTCGTTGTAAAACTCAAAATTTCGTTGATTTTATCCTTAAAAGACATCTCAGAGGGTTAAGGGGGGACAATGTATTTAAATTGTCATTTGCTTTTGCTCCTACTCGATTTGGGACTATTGGACATACTAGGACAAGTCCCCCAATCAAGGTCTAAATAGAATGAGGATTCATCTTTAGAACAAATTTTACATTCTCCTCAACTGAGGTTTGTGTTTGGAAACTCGTTTTTATAGATGAGGTCAGTGTTCCAACCTGCATTAAGATAACATTACTATGGTCAATTACCACATCCAATGAATTATATGTTTTGGAGTTCAAACAATTAAAGGAGATATGTATTTAAGTTGTCATTTACCTCAACTTCTAAGTAATGTGGGACTATAAGGCATATCGAAACATTCAACCAGTCGAGATCTACGGGGAATAAGGGTTCAGGTTTGGAACCACTTCTCCATTCTCCTCAGTTGAGGGCTAATGGAATAAAGTTTTCAATTCGTTTGAAGAATGAGGTTTTGTTTTTTAAACATCATTTTCATCCTCATATGCGACATTAATGTTTTAACCTCAAATTTGTTAACATAACATCACTAGGGTTTATTACCATATATGAGGTATTGTTCATTATGAAACTCAAAGTTTTGTCATAATTTTATATTAAGGGAGAAATATGTATTTAAATTATTATTGGTCTCAACTCCTAAACAATGTAAGACTATTGAATGTGCCAAAATATCGAGACAAGTCCCTCAATCAAGGTCTAAGGACAATGAGATTGAACTTTGAAACCATTTTTCCATTTACCTCAATTGATGACTAAGGAGATGAGGGTTTCATATCCCTCGAAGAACGAAAGATTGTGTTTTGAACCTCTTTTTCATCCCACAAATGGTGTTGATGTTTTGACCTCAAGTTCAAAGATATTATCCATTGTGGAATTTGAAATTTTGGTACAGTTTTGTCTTTAAAAAATTAAGAAAGAAATATGTATTTAAATTATTATTGATCATAATTCTTAAATGATATGATAATATTGCACGTACCTTAATATAAACAAATAGTATTATAACTTTAAAAATAACACAATTTAATCTTGGAATAAAAACATAACCGATGAATTGCAAATAATGGGAAAAACCCAAATGTGATAATAATTTTACAATTACAAAATAATGAAATGTTATATCTTTGTAAAGTTAAATTATGCAAATAAAAATTAAATGATAATTTTAATTACAACACAAACAGATTAATAATTTGGATGACTTTACATGCATATATATGTGTGTGGGTATTTAAGAAGCCAAGTGGCAAAATATGTTTAGTTTGTTAGTGGGCATGGACACAATGCAAGTATCCCACTTTCTCAACTTTCACGTTTCCTCAAAATTTGACCATTTACTTCCCACTCATTTCGCCTCTTCTCTCTCTTTATCGTTTTTCTCTATCATTCATGTACATTTTTTTATTTATTATCATTTCTTTGCTTAAATCTAATTTTCCACAACTTAAGACATTTGATGCTAATTTCACAATTTTCATTCCATTTTTCTTTTTTGTAATGGTAAGAAACTTTGTTCATGATCATCCACATCTTTGGATCCAATACATTCACATACAAGGCTAGTGGAAGTTATTTCAGATTTCAACCTTCAAAATACATCTTTTTTTTTTGTTTTCTTTTCATTTCAAATTTTCACCCACAATATTACAATTTTGATGAAAGATCAAAGCACAAAGTTTACCTATCTATGGAGATTTTGACGCCATTGTTATCGCTCGAGCTTTGCCTTTGGCCATTTCCTCACAAGTTCTCTCAGATGGAATGGCAGAACCTGCTAGTTATTGGAGTCTTGAACGTGATGTTGACCAAGTTAGTTTCACCTAAATTTCTTTAAGATTTGTTCTTTTTCTTCTTTTCAATGGAAATTATTTAAAAACTTTTGTGTTTATGTTTCAATAAGCCACATAATTAATTGATGTATCATTTTATTAAGGATTATCTTTGCTTCAATGCATCCATCACTAATGAGGATTTACATGTTTTTTTTTTTTAAATTTTACAAAGATACTCGTTACTTTGAAGAAAGGAACTCAATTGATAAAGTGCAGTCGAAAGACGAAGCCAAAAGTTCGTTCATTCAAACTTTCTTTGGTGAGATTTTTGTATTAAATTAAATTTAGATATAGTATTATAAATATGATTATTCTTATTTGTAAAGTGAAGCTGTGTATGATGATTTTGATATCTCTAAATAATTTCATATCTAGTGAAATTAACAGGATGAGAAAACGTTGATTTGGATTTCTCATAAGAAGGAAAGGAATTTGAAATTATCTTCAGTTTCTCAAATTATCTCTGGACAAAGAACTGTAAGTAATAATAATCTTCAATTTCATAGATTATCATGGTACTATGAATGTTGTGACATTTGTGTTCGTGTTAACAATCTTTTAAACATCGCTCGTTTAATTATGTGATAACTTCTTTGTAGGCTGTTTTTAGAAGATATTTGCAACCAGAAAAGAATTATATTTCATTTTCACTTGTTTATAATAATGGGGCACGAACACTTGATTTGGTCAGAAAAAAACTAACACTGCATTCTAATTTTTCAATTTTATGTCAAATTTTAATAAAATGATTATATTATTTTTATTTATTTATAGATATGCAAGGACAAAGATGAGACAGAGACATGGTTTAGAGGCCTTAAGACATTAATTTCTTCAGAAAAGTTAAATAGAAGCGTTGGAAGTGAATTTTTTTATGTGAGTTTTAACATGAAAATGTTCAATCATGATTTTTTTTCCTTAATTACCTATTATTTGTGATATTATAGAATAAATTATAAGTATATTTTTTACTACATTTACATTATTTAACTTTTATTTTTTACAAAATCAGTGATTTCTCTAATTAAAGGTGCATTAAAAATGATAATGAAATGTTTTTAACACAAATTAAAAGTTCTTACAAATTTTAAAAAATTATGTATAAATGCATTTCAAGAAGCAATGTTAATGTAGTTCACTTTATATTGTATACTTTATGTTTTCTTCTTTTTCAATAACTATTATTTATGTATTTTCAACTAGAGACTAATTTTTTTTAATTCTCAAGTTTTAAGCAAGGTAGTAATTATGTGAATTTAAATGTTGATTTTATTTTATTTTCCATTTATTTATTTTCATATGCATTCAAATGTAGACTATGATCGACTTCATTAATCTCTAAGAAAAGTATGAAATGTGTGATAACTTTACAAGAATATACCATTTTATTAATCATGTTTATTTCATTCACTAATAATTTGTGATTGTTAAATATTACAACTTATATTACTTGATAACAATGATGCTTGTTAACAATTATTTGAGAAAAAATATACTTTGAAAATAATTTAATGATAGTATATATGATAAGTTTATAATTAAAATTATTAAAATCTAATTAGATTTGAATTAAAATTATTAAAAAATATCAGTTTATTAAATTTAGAATGAATATATTCATTGTACTTTATAAAAGTATGAGTATATTTTATTCAAACGACTTTCGCATTAAATTATTTTTACAATATAGTCTAAAAACACATTGTTTTTCACTTATTTGATTAATTCATAAATTTAGTCTTCATATTTTAAATATAGACATTTGCTTGTTTTAGAAAGTGTGAAATTTTTATTGTAATAGTTTTTATTTAATCCTTGAGTGAGTATATGCTATATTTTACTTCAATTGAGTCCTACAACTAATATGTTTTCTTAATATATCATTATAAAATGATTCAGTTAATCAAAATATAAGAAATAATAGGAAATATAAAAAAAAAAAGTGAGTTGAACCAAAATTACAGGTTGTTTGAAACACGGGAACCAATATTGTCTATATTTTAAAATTTGATGTACCAAAATTTGTAGATAGAGAAAAATACAATGACCAAAATTTTATTTAAACCATATTTATACTGTAAATTAAAAAAAAAAACATTAAAACTTGAACGAAGTAAAGATTTATCTAGTAAGTTAAAAAATACATAAGTGATGTATTAGGCTTAAAATAGTTTATGCAACAAACAAGGCAAGACAAAACATCTTTTTAGGATAACATGTTTGATAAATTATAAAAAATTAAGTATCAATACATGACAAATTAATGATTGAATTTTAAATAAATAAGCATGAACTAAATAATTGTTCTTTTAAGAGTTTATTAATTTTATTTTATATATAGTAACATGAATGCATTAAACTTTTTTGGACTAAGAAGTGAAAATAAAAGAGTGAAAAAGGAAAAAAGAAAGTGAAAATTTGAATTTTGTTTAAGATAAAGTAAAAAATAGAAAGAAATAAGGGAGAGTTATTCATTTCTGTTCATTATTCATTGATTCTTTCTTTCTTTCGTCTCTTAATCCATGGAAAGGATAAAGGTTAAGTGAAATGTGTGTGTTTTCTGGACCTGATTCAGATCAAACTTCTCTACTTGTTTCATGTAATAATAATTTTTCATAGTTGGCGAGGGTGTTAATTAGGTAGTTGTGAAGTTTGAACAGGATGGTGTTAATGTAATCCGAAATGGTCATCCTTTTGCTGCAACACTACAATATGCTATAAGCTTTGCTGGTAACAATGTCCCTTTTGATTTTGATACTCATAAATGTTCATTGAATTTGGTAAGAACAGATGTGGGGTTAGAGCGTGCTAATATGCAACCAAGAACAAGTATTGGAGATGGTTTTCGTATCAGTGTGTCAAGTACACCCAGTGTTTCAAGTTCCGGATCAGGACCAGATGACATAGAATCACTCGGTGATGTTTATGTATGGGGAGAGGTTTGGGCAGATGGGGCTTCGCATGATGCTTTCGGTCCTCAACCCCCTTCTACAACAGATGTTTTGATTCCCAAACCATTGGAGTCAAGTGTTGTTCTTGATGTTCAACAGATTGCATCAGGAATGCGACACATTGCTTTAGTAACAAGACAAGGAGAGGTTTTTACGTGGGGAGAAGAATCTGGGGGGAGACTTGGTCATGGAACTGACAGAGATTTTGTTCGTCCTCATCTTGTTGAGTTTCTGGCAGTTACCAACATGGATTTTGTTGCTTGTGGAGAGAATCATACATGCGGTGTGTCTACTTCTGATGATCTTTTCTCATGGGGTGATGGTACATATAATGTTGGACTTCTCGGACATGGAACTGATGTTAGCCATTGGATACCGAAGAAGGTTAGTGGTCCTCTTGAAGGGCTTCAAGTTATATCTATATCATGTGGCACATGGCATTCAGCATTAGCAACTTCTAATGGAAAACTCTTTACCTTTGGTGATGGAACATTTGGTGTGTTGGGTCATGGAAATAGACAGAGTGTATCGTATCCAAAAGAGGTGCAATTGTTGAGTGGATTGAAAACTATTAAGGTTTCATGTGGAGTATGGCATACTGCAGCCATTGTAGAGGTTACTTTTCAGTCTGGTTCGAATGTTTTATCCAGAAAGCTTTTCACTTGGGGAGATGGTGACAAATATCGTTTGGGACATGGAAATAAGGAAACATACCTTCAACCAACCTGTGTCTCTACACTTATCGAATACAACTTTCATCAAATAGCTTGTGGGCACACTATGACTGTTGCGCTCACTACATCTGGTCATGTGTTCACCATGGGAAACACTGAAAATGGCCAATTGGGAAATCCTTTAGCTGATGGAAAAGTACCTATCCTGGTACAAGATAAATTAGTGGGTGAATTTGTTGAGGAAATATCATGTGGGTCACATCATGTTGCAGCTTTAACATCAAGAAGTGAACTATATACATGGGGGAAAGGTGCTAATGGAAGATTGGGACATGGAGACATAGAAGATAGAAAGTCTCCAACATTAGTGGAATCCTTGAAAGATAGACATGTGAAGAATATTTCTTGTGGCTCAAACTTTACATCTTGCATATGCATTCACAAATGGGTCTCTGGAGTTGATCAATCTATTTGCACTGGTTGTAGACAACCATTTGGTTTCACTAGAAAGAGACACAATTGTTATAATTGTGGATTAGTGCATTGTCATGGTTGCAGTTCAAGAAAAGTTCTAAAAGCAGCATTGGCTCCAACACCAGGAAAACCACATCGTGTGTGTGACTCTTGTTATAATAAACTCAAAGCTGTTGAGGCATGTGCTAGTGCAAATCTCAATAGAAAAATTACTGCTACTACTTCTGCACCTCGCAGTTCCATGGATTCCAGGGAAAGATTTGGCACTGGAGAGATTAAGTCTTCAAGACTTATTCTGCCTCCAATCACAGAACCAGTAAAATATCATCAAATATTGGCTAATAAGCTGGGAAACAAATATGATTATCCTTCCATGTGTCCATCTTCACAGATTCAACCACTACTACAATTGAATGAGATTACATTTTCAAATTCAATGAGTCCCTCTCAAAACGTTATGAGGTCTGCTATATCTTCTAATCCACCACCAATTTCACCTGCAAGACCATCATCTCCTCATACAAGAAGGCCAAGCTCACCACGTTCTCGAACAGGATTTTCTAGAAGTCTCATTGAAAGTTTGAGGAAGTCAAATGAACTTCTAAATCAAGAAGTTTCAGTGCTGCAAAACCAGGTAAATTTACTACACTGTCTTTCAATATTACTCAAACAATGCATACATCACATCATTAACATGTTTTTATGGATTTCTTTTTCACTCAGCTACGAAGTCTGAAGCAAAAAAGAGGCATGGAAATGGAAAAGCTTCAGAAAAATGTTAGGGAAGCTACTTCCTTGTCTTTAAAGGAATCTTCTAAACATAAAACTACCAAAGAGTTTTTTAAGTCTACCTTAGATCAGGTATGTTTTGTTCTGTATATTCCAAGGTTGTATTTGAACTTGAGGATTTATTCAAGTTTATTTTCATGGCTCCAAATGTTGCCTCGTGATAAATAAACAAATCAACATGAATTTAGAATCATATAGACTTAGTTTATCTGTTTTTCATTTTAACCAGATGAAGGAAATGATGGAGAAGTTGCCACCAGAAGCTTTAGATAATGAAAATTGGAAAACCATACTTACTGGAGCTGAAGATTTTCTGAGAGTTACTTCAGAATCTGAAATGCTAAGTAACACTTCTCAACAACAAAATTATCCTAATAAACTTGACTCATATGATAGTTCTTCTAAATTGCAATACGAAAATAATGAAACTGAAGGAGTTGAATCATCATCACGAGATGAAGGAAATGTTCTTCAAGACAGTAACAACTCATATTTATCAAATAATGAAGCATCAATGTCTTTACAAAACTCTCTAAGAGAACCTTCAAGATCAATGAGAGAAGGAGAAACACAAGTCATTGAACAATTTGAACCTGGTGTATATGTAACATTAACAGTAAAGCCTAATGGTGTCAAGGCTTTCAAACGAGTTAGATTCAGGTACTGTCGTTATTTATTTTTTATGCAGCAAGTTTCAATTTCTTTGTGAACATGCATTGTGGTTATGTTTGAATTCTTATACAACCAGTAACTTCATAAATATAGCAATAGTTTTATCTTTATATGAAAACATGTATATGTATATTTAGTTTCTTTGTGTTCTTGTGAGTAAACTAAGACAATAATTGCATTTATATATGATAATGATTAATAAATACATTGCATGAATGATGAACAAGGTATTAGATTTGCATTCTTAGATAGTTTTCATTCTTAGATATGATCATGTTTACATAAGTTTTTAGTTGATTATGAGAATTCTGTGATGTGACATGATACAGCTTTTTTTACAATTATTCTATCTTCATGTTCTTAATTTTTGAAGATATTTATACATATTTTTTATGTAGTAAACGAAGGTTCCGTGAACGTCAAGCAGAAGAATGGTGGAATAAAAACAAAGATAGGGTGCTTAAGAAATATAGTACTTTAGCAGCTACAAAATCTGAAGGTTCTGCGTCATCTAACACACTACCACCACCACCTGCAGAAGAAAATATTGAGGCAATGTCTTCTTAATTCTAAATCCTAGTTTTACTTAGGCATCACTTTAGTTTGATGAAATGATAAATTATAGAAAATACCATTAATGTTTCGTGTGTAGTGAAGAATGTATGTAGGTATATTAATTTAAGAGTTTTGTAGATTGTGAAGTTTGTGTAAATGATGATAAATGAAATGTTTATTCATATTTGAAAAATATACACTAGTCAATATTAAAATAAGTTCAATTTTTAAGGGATGAACTTTCTCACATAAAGTTCAAATATAACAAAATGTGAGTAATAATTCACTTCCATATATCAATGAAAATAAGTTTTCATGTGTAGTGTGGTTAACATCAACAAGTGCTCAAAATTCTGGTAAGAAATCTTAAGTTAGCATGAATTATGTATATACACTCTTTAGAAAGGAAAAAATAAACATCGACTTGCATCAATGATTTTAAAAATTCTATATAATTATTGACTCAAAAGCCTTTCTGAGGTTTGATATTTTTTAGCATTGCAAAATTTTGACATGCCTCTTATTTTTATTACTTGAAACTGCATGTCATTAATATATAAAAAAAAATCTTCATAATAATTTTGGCCATGCCTAGGTAAAATGGTGAAATATAATAAAGAATATTTTTTTAACCAAAGGCTACTCATTACACAAAATATGCAAGAATGACTGAATTCCAAGTCATGAAAACTCAACAAGAATGATAGAAATATTAAATTCACACAAATTTAGAAATTCAATGAAAAACATGCAATAACATAAAACACAACAACAAATGAAAGAATTGCCAAAAAAAAAAAACAATTCTCAACTCCAAAACAATTTATACTTTAATAGATACTTTCCTTAATGTGTGTATGCACTAGGAAAACAAGTGTTAATTAAGAATGATGGGAGAAAACATTTTTATAATGATGGAAAATTTGGATAGATGTTAAAGTTATTTGTAACATCCCGTTTTCATAGTTTTTATACTATTAAACAAAATTAAATTTTAATAATTCAGAAGCAGATGATAACAATAGGCCAGTATAAGGTAACGATACAGTCATCCTCAAAATAACTATGCATATACTGTCTATTCATACAGTCTATACTAAACAAAAGGGTTACAAAACACCCTAAGCATCTAAGAGGAACAACAGATAACCACTCTTGCTGGAAACGTCCAAAAACTCACTCAACTCCTGTCCAGGATGTTAGTGTGTATAAATATAATTGATTATGTCTTTAATAGATTATTCTATACATGTAACACCTAGCTGTTAGGGATTCTCAATTACTCCATGTAAATAGGAAATCTCCTATAATCCCTCCCCCTTTATTGAATATTAATGTAAAGATATTCTGCAGTGCCTATTTAAGAAAAGGGTGTTGCAGAATCAAAAACAAGTCATTCTGAAATACAATCTTGAGTATTGGATTGAAGTATGTTTTCACATACCGTGATATTGTGACATGGTATCAGAGCTACAACTCTGAACCGTAGGTCACTCTTGTTCTCCATCCCGCTTCTTCTTCGACCTGTTATCGAGCTCCGCTGCCGGGTCTTCTTTTTCGATACGCTATTATCGAGCTCCGCTGCCTCCATCTTCGTCACACTGTTCGGAATCCATTTTTCCGCACACTGTTGTTCGCACTTTCGCGAGTAGTGGTGGTTCGTGAATCTATTCTTGTTCGCAATTTTGCGCTTCTTGGTCTGTTCGGTTCGCAGGCGGTGGTGGTTCGTGAATCTCGATCTCGTCACTGTGATTATCGTGTTCGCTTCGATTCACGGTTCGTTCTTGTTATTGCTCGTTTGCGCTCTTCGATTCATTCTGGTTTGACGTTCGTCAGACCCTTGTCTTCTCTGGTTTTGATTTCGAAAACCCATTCTTCACATCCCTGTTCGTCATGGCCTCAGACAAAGTCGACACTTTTCTGGTTCGATTTAATGGAAAGAATTATGCTGCTTGGGAGTTCCAATTTAAGCTCTTTGTCAAAGGCAAAGAATTATGGGGTCATAT
>Ga0214543_1011389_pt1 | contig 12497 bp, 8 predicted proteins | sample CNSS2metaG_FD_160094 | JGI IMG/M metagenome (GOLD analysis project Ga0214543, IMG submission 160094) | Root nodule microbial communities from cowpea collected in UCLA plant growth center, Los Angeles, California, USA - CNSS2 | ecosystem: Host-associated > Plants > Roots > Nodule | place: USA...
TCTAAACCTATGTCAAGAAGAAGACATGAGATGGTAATGATATTAGTTAACATGACACTTTACTATTTTTTAATTTTTACTATTTAACTTAACTTCTCTTTTTATTTAGTTTTTGGAAACTGGACAGCTGCCTAGTCGGGGAAAGTTATACATTGATACTCATAAAAGAAAGGATGGATCATTTGTAAATGATGCGGCAAAGGCTATATCGGTTAGTTGTACCATAATGTGATATTTTTGTGCATTTTCCTTAAATGTTTAGCGTTTTCACTACATATTGTTGTATGCCTATAGGAACAAATTGAAGTGGGTTTTACTCAAAGCACTAATGATGAATCAGAGGTTTCCCCTAATGATGTTGTTGGTAAAGTGTTAGGCCCAGAGCATTTTGGGAGGGTGCGATGCATGGGTTTAGGAGCAGCTCCTACTAACTCATTTAGAAATACAAGATTTCAACTTTCGGATTTAAGCATTGCTTCATCTAGTGCTGCCACATCATCAACATCTTCTGATTAGTGGCAACAAAAGTACACTAATTTAGAATCCCAAATTCAAACCACCTTGGGTGCACTAAAAGCCTACATGATAATGAAGGAAGGAAAGATCCCTGATGAATTAACTACCTTCTTTGATCCTCAACCACAAGTAAGTTATGTCCATCCTTTGGAAACAAATTATCTTGGTACTTATTTGTGATGTGATTTTTGATACAAGAATTATACTGTATCGGTGTGAGTTAATCATCGATACCAAATAATCATGATTTTTGTGTAGGTCAATGATCTAGTAATAAACTATTTTAGTATATGCATGTTGATTTCATGATTTGAGGTTGACGTCCTTCTTGCAACTAATATTTATCTTTTATAATTTCAGCAAACCGGTGATGCAAATGAGCCCGAGTCTTCTATGGGTACAAGAGGATCATCTGGTGGTAGCAACATTTAGGGTGTTGATGATGTTTTTTAGGATGAAACTATTTTAGTGTATTATGAACTTTGAGTAAGTATGGATTAAGTTGTAATTGTTTCAATTTAAATTGCTTTTATGTTAATATGTTGATTTTGAGAATCAAAAGTTCTAAAGATATATATTTGAGAACTTTGGTTGAAGTATTTGATTGAAGTTTACAAAAAATATTGTTGATGTAAAAATATAAGTACCTCAAATGATGACATACATTGTCAAGTATAATAGAAAATTCTAATTACAAACAAAATATTGTTTTTTTATGAGATTTGAATAGTGCAAGAAAAATACAGGATTAAATCTACAAATTAAATAATACAAACGAAACAGGTTAAAATTTTTACAGTATAATCCTCAAATTGAGGAGGGTATTAACCCCCACAAAAAAAAATGAAAAATAGGAATTTTCGAATCAAATAGGTTTATGGAAATAAAGGAGGTTTTAAACCTCTACAAAATAATAGTCATGAATAGGAGAGGTTATAACCCTCCATTAAAAAACTTCCACAATATAAACATGATACCAGGGGTTATAGAAAACCTCCACAAATAACTTGTGGGGAACCTAACAGTGGAGGTTTGAAAAACCCCTGCAAATTATTTTGTGAAAGGTAAAAACCCCCCACTAAACGAAATTAAAACCTCCACAATTTAGCTTTTTTTTTTTAGTGTATGTTGTTTGTTGTGAAGCTATTGTCAAGTCGTGTGGCTTAAAAATTTGATTTCTGACTTTCAAATTGTTGAAAGTATTTATAGACCACTTATGATATATTGTGACAACATTGCTGCCATGCATATCTCTCAAAACAACATACTTTCTAATGCTCAAAGCATCTTGATATAAAATTTTTGTTTGTTAGCAAGTGCACTAACTAAAGGCTTAACTATTGGATTTTTTTTTTCAAAATCATGTAACTCATATGGGTGTGGTTAAGTCTTTTGATGTACTGGGTTAGTGGGAGTTTGAGGTTTACACTTTATATTATTATGATTTTCATGAAATGTAAATTTATCACTGATGTCATTTTCATTGCATCTCTTTTAGCATATAAACATGTATGAACCATTTTGGGATCACATATTTATTATGTTTGTCTTATTTATTATCCATTATTTATGAAATCTAAGCATATGATATGTATCCTTATTGGATATTATCTTTATAATTCATGTTTATATTTCTTAATTGGTATTTATGCATGTGTTGTAATTTATATAATTAATTTATTAAATAACGTTATCCAAGTGAGAGAATGTTGTATTTTATATAATTTTATTATATAAAATTATTATTCTTTGTTTTGTTATTATTGTGGATTAACATTAATTAATAAATTATATTATTTGTCAGCATCAATTATATTGCATATTGTTATTAATTTTATGGATAATACATAATTTTGGGTCTTTGATGAATGGTCCATGATGGGTTGGACTGTTCAGTGAACAGTCTGTGATATTATTCAGTAACCTATTGAGAGGTCTCCGGTCTCTACTAGCAAGGATATAAAATTGATATCCTATTAATTAGTTTTAAGAAAAAGAAATAAGACATTAAATATGTGCTCCTTTTTTTAGCATTCAGTCTTTTAGGCATATCCTACTAAGATGAGTGTAGTATTCTCTCACACGCAGTTCTGATACCAGTCTTCCCACTCTTCCATCTACATCATTCCTAACTACTAATCATGTTTGCTTATGCTATTTGGGTATTCGGAACTACTCTAAATATACTTGTGATAATTTATTCTATGATAGAGTTTTTATGCTTTTTATGATTGGTCTATTTCGATCATAAATTAACAAAATCTGTATAACTTGCGAAAGTCGTGTCCCCCATCCAAACCTTGCGGGAAAGGTTCAACCTTCCATCCTTCACATAAACCACCACTAGGATGATAACAACGAACCTCCGAAATAGAAGGTGAGTGCGGATCTTTCAGTGAGAGGGAAAGACACTTACTCAGATCTTTTGCAAGCGCTACACACTATAAAAACTCTAATCTAGATTCACGTTTCTCATCTTCATCTTCATGGCGGTCCCAAGACTCAAAACTGGGAAAATTCTTTTTCCTTTTGAAATACTTTGTTTTTACTACATATTTCACTTTGATTTGAGGTGGTAAGGACTTGCTGGGCATTTTCATCTATGGCTATTGTTGAGGGGATTACCCAAATAAAAATTGGAAACTTGATTTCGTTGTCTGAGCAATAATTGGTGGATTATGCCCGTTATCACAGATGCCATGTGGAATCCTTGGAAAACACCTTTGGGTATATAAAAAAACATAGGTCTTGAAACTATTGAAGAATACCCTTACAAGGAAATAACTAATACTTTCCATTATGTGAATCTTGTAGCTAGGATTAGAGGTTTCCAGACGGTGCCTCCATAGAGGGAGGACGAACTTCTTCGGGTAGTGACTAACCAACCTGTCTCAGTAATTCTTGATGCTAGTGGACAAGCAGTTTTGTTTTACAAGGAAGGAGTTTTCGCTGGTGATTAGTGTGGAACTCGACTTAACCATGCAGTTACTGCAATCGGGTATGCGAGGACGAAAATGGCAAATATTGGTTGATAAGAAATTCCTAAGGCCAAGGATGGGGAGAGGAGGGTTACATGAAGATTCTCAAGGACACCAGCGCCCCCTAAGGTCTCATTACTCTCTTAAGTGCTTATTTTTCATTCCTTCTATATGAAGCTATGACCATGCTCTTTTTTCTTTTCTTATTCAATTAGTTAAGCTACAATAATGTAGCATGCTCTATTTGTTGACAACATGTTTGTCCGTGTCAATAATTCTTATTCACTTTTGTTATATTATTCATGCAATCAATAATACTATTTATAGTCTTATATTTGATTTTTCATTTTTAAGACTTACTAGTTACTAATTAAAAACAAAAACAAAAACATAACACACTAATGATCCTTAACAATGCATTTTAATGTAATTTCTATGAATAAGACATTTCTCGTATATAACTAAGATATTAGTCTTTTACATTAATAAATTTTAAAGATAAATGATATTTTTTTAGTGGATTGTATATTAATTTGTAAAAGCTATTAAATCTTTTTGAATTAATTATATATACATATGATATAAAAAAATTTACCGTATGCAAATAATCATTTACTTGTGTTGAACATGTTCAACCCAGATTTCTTGGTAAGAATAGTTTCAATAAATAAAAAAAATGATAAAACACAATTAAGGAACTTGGTGATCTTTTCAAAAGGGGATGTAGCTCAATTGGTAGAGCGCTTGCTTCGCATGCGAGAGGCACAGGGTTCGATCCCCTGCATCTCCATTTCCATTTTTGTTTTGGTTTGACAAACATGTCCTCCAAATATATTCTTCTTATTTTAGTTTTTTTTTCACACTCAATAGCCTTTTGAAAGAAAAAAAATATAAATCATGTTTCTAAAACATTTTTAAAACAAAGATTAACATAGAACTAATATTGAGAAGGGTTTGGCGAAGCAGTCTTCGAGGGTGGACTAACTTGATTGTTGATGTATGATCAAACTCCAAATCACCTCTAGGGAGTAAGAGGTTTAAGGTGAGTATTTGTGAGTAAAACTGATTGAGATAATTATACTCGTGATGACATGTATTTATAGTCTTTTTTAGGCTTATGAATAGTAATACATATTATCATTGTTCTGTTATTTGTAAATGGATTCTATTTTTATCAAATAACAGTATATATCTATTGAATATTATCTTTCCCTTATTTCAAGTTGGTTAATATATTATATGGTACTTATACTCGAATCATTCAATTATTGGGCCCTTTATTTCAAGGTATAATAATATTGTAATATGGGCCAATTGGTACACACCTATATAATGGTACTTGGAGTGTTTTCCATGTAAGTCCATGGTCAAACACTCGTAAGGTAGTTATTACCATGTGCTTTTTCTTTTCTTATTCGATTGGTTAAGTTACAATTATGTAGAATGATCTATTTGTTGACAACAAGTCTATCTGTGTCAATAATTCTAAATAACTTTTGTTATATTATTCGTGTAATCAATAATATTATTTATTGACTCATTTGATTTTTTTTTAAGACTTACTAACTACTAATTAAAAACAAAAACGTGACACACTAATTATCCTTAGCAATGCATTTAACTGTTAGACCTTTGCACTCAAAAACAAACAAAACTATTAACACATTAATTGATGACGTCCAAAGTTGATCTAATGAAAATGAGCATAAATACACAACTAAAAAACACTAATTTGTAACTCCAATTAGTGACACACATCAATGTAAGGTTTTGCATAGGAATTAGACTAAATTAGAATTGGTCATCACTAGATTATAATAAGTACGCATTAGACGATTCAAGGATCAAATGTTGTCTAATAACCTACCAAATATGAAGTATGATTATATTTGATTATCTAATGTTTGTTGACGAGTTTCAAGCAAGCTTTATCAAAAGAAAAATTAGTATAACAAATACAAAGAACAAAGTAAACAAGTCTAGAAGTAAAGAGTAGAGAACCAACACAAAAAAGTTTACCACACGAATTAAAACTACTAAGGCAAAATTTTTTGAGAAGATAAGTTTAGTAAAACACATTGACTAGACGAGTCAAGACAAGATAGACCACCAAACGAGAGAAGTTGATTGGACGAGGAGTTTTACAAGGGAAGAGTTTCCATTAGCGAGTGTGGAACTCAATTTAACCATGTTGTTATTGCAATTGGGCATGATGAGGACATAAATGGCAAGTAGTGGTTGATAAGGAATTCTTGGGGCCAAGGTTTGGGAGACATTTCATGTTCTGTCTTTTATTATTAAAATAAAAAGTAAATTTAGAGTGGGCTAGGCCAACTATAACATAAAACTTTGAACATATTCTAATTTAAATTTGATAATACTATCGTTTACGTGATCAAATTAATACTAATAAATTATAACAACATCAGCATAACTAAGATAGTAGCAAACAAAAGGGTTAAGTATGTTTTTAGTCCTTGAACTTTGACTCAAAATTGAAATTCGTCCCTGGTCGAAATTTTGATAAATTTCGGTCCCTAAACTTTAAAAATAAATGAATATAGTCTTTTTAACCAACTTTGTTAACTTTTTTTTAGGTTTCGAGCGCATTTTTCAGTAAATATTGGAGTTGTTTATGCAGTTTGACACATTCTCAGCTCAATATTTACTGAGAAATGTATTAGAAACCTAAAAAAAAAGTTAACAAAATTGGGTTAAAAGGACTATATTCATTCATTTTTAAAGTTTAGGGACCAAAATTTATCAAAGTTTCGACCAGGGACGAATTCCAATTTTGAGTCAAAGTTCAGAGATTAAAAACATACTTAACCCCAAACAAAATAGAAAGGTAACCTTAAGTTGTCTTCCAACTAATACATAATTGATTCCTAACAAATTAGTTCTTATATACTCTATACATTAAAAGGCTTAGTCAAATACAATAAAAATTATAATATAAGAAGATTAAGGTAAACAAATTAAATAAAGGATTTGATAATAAAATTGTAAAAGAACGCTTAATAACTCGGATGGTCCCCACTTTTGTGAGAATGTGTCAACTTAATCTCTAACTTTAAAAAATGTTTCAATTGCGTTCCAACTTTTGAAAAAGTACCTCAATTAGGTCATTTGTAAAAAAGTTACTAACAACTTTAACAACATGCCATGTGTCAATCTATGGTTTTATTAATTTTTTTATTTTTTATTTTTTATTTTTTTTGTAAATTTTTTTTTGACACGTCTTAGGTCGCTGGTGTGACATGACATGTCAAGGCAATGCCACATTGTCTCGATTTCAATTTAGTTCCTATATATATATATATATATATGATTCAATTTAGTTCCTACTTATGTCTCTTTGATTCAATTTTTTCCCAATTTTTTTTCAAAATTCAGCAATTTGTCTCCCTCTAATTTGAAACCAATTATTATTTATATAAATGTTATACTAATACTTTTTTTATTAAAAATGACTATTTAACATACAATATTATTGTATATTATTAACTTATGTTTTGTTAAAGGTTAAGTATGTTTTTAGTCCCTGAACTTTGACCAAAAATTGGAATTCGTCCCTGTCCGAAACTTCAATATATTTTGGTCCCTAAACTTTTAAAAGGAATGAATATAGTCCTTTTAACTCAATTATGTTAACTTTTTTTGAAGTGTCGAACATATTTCTCAGTAGATATTGAACCAAGAATGTGTCAAACAGTGTAAAAAACTCCAATATTAATACGAAAAGTGTTCGATACGTCAAACAAAGTTAACATAATTGGGTTAAAAGGACTATATTCATTCATTTCTAAAGTTTAGGGACCAAAATGTATCGAAGTTTTAGACAGTAATGAATTCCAATTTTGAGTCAAAGTTTGGGAACTAAAAACATACTTAACCCTTTTGTTAATTATTACATTTGTTCAAAATAGAACAATATTGTCTCTTTCCAATTTGACACCAAATTTATCATTTGTATAAATATTATATTGATATTTTTTTATTAAAAATGATTTTTTAACATATTACATTGTTCCTGCAGAGAACAAATAAGATGAGTTAGGCACAAGTAGCACCTTACCATGTAGTCCGCTATCTCTTCAGTTGGTCTCTCCCTGGTTGATACATGTCAGCTTGAACCCAGGAGGGGTTACCTGTAGAAGGGTCTCCGAAGCTCAAGTAAGTCAAAGCTCTCAGAAAGTCAAATCAGAGATTAATGAATGCGTACCTTTAATTCGTGGGGTCCATGCGTATTTATAGAGCATTAATGATGTTCGTTTATCCAATGGGTCGGGCCATGGCTTGGGCCCAGCCTGGGTTATGAGTGGGCCTGGGCCCTAACCCAGGCCTCTAAGGTTCATCGAACACGGGGACCTCCATTTTACTAAGTCTTCGAGAGCGGTCTGATCCGTTTACTTCTTGGCTTGTCAGATGTCGTCCTTGGCCGCGCACTATCCGTGTCGACCATTTTGTTGTTACTTTAGCCTTTGTTCAGTTAAGTTCGAGACCATGGCGGCCCAGGTCGTGTACTTGGGTTGTCTCTGGCATGTTGAGAGGTTTATCATTTATATGGTTAAATTGACCAGGTCCAGTATAAGTTAGACTGACTCAGCCTAGGTTGAGCACTTGGCTGCTTTGATTGAGTTTGGTTAGGTGTGGTACACCAGTCCCCCAGCCTTGTCCGATAGGAGTTGTCGGTCAAGGGTGATATGTGTTGGTATGCTAACGGAACCGGCTAGGTGTGATACACCAGTCCCTCAGCCTTTAAGTGTGATGAACAATGTTAAGGCTAAAAAAGTGGTAACCGTCTGAAGGTAGGTGAGGGGGTGTCAGGGGTCAAATCAACACGTTTTGGCGCCGCCGTTTTTAAAGGTCGAATCTTTCGCAATGATGGTGTCGATTGGTCTGGGGTATTATTTTGGCGGGAAAAGTTTTCGTCGTTTGGGATTGTGGACTATAGATATAGGTTTCAAAACAGGGGAAGGGCTACTTGGTTCATTTACGAGAGTTTTGCATTCAGAGGTCTTGTGTGCGCATCATAGTGTCCGACTAGTTCCCAAATTCAGCCGACATCTTCCCGTAAAAACGAAAACAGGTATGTCTAGTAGCGATAGCATATCGTTATCTATGTCTAGTAGTAGTGAGAGTACTGAGTCGGAGAGAAGTAAGAGTAGACGATTTGACAAAGAGGGTACAAGTTCTGGGGTAGTGACAAGTGGGATTCCAATGGAGACTGTAAGGGAGGTTCGAGAAGATCCCCCCGAAGAGTTGGCAGAAAGTGACTGGCCGGCAAAAGGTGGCTATGGGTGGGCGGCTGCCGACGTCCGCAGCCAATCATCCCTGTTCCTGTGGTCCCGTCTACTGAACTCTTGGTTAAACTACACACCTGTAGTCTCCAAGGGTGTCAGTGGGGACATTGTTTCCCTATAGAGGGTTAGTGCCATCAATCGGGTATGCCATGGGCAGGAGGGGGCTACCGAGAAGTTTTTCTACATGTATATGTGTCATTTCTCTCAACTTCATGTGCGATTGCCGTTAGACGACTTCACTATGGGCGTATTGCGGGCGTTGAATGTGGCACCTACACAGCTGCATCCGAATAGCTGGGCCTACTTGCAAGCCTTTCGCATCCTGTGCCAATCCTTGTATTTGGAGCCCACTCCTTATGCTTTTTTATATTTTTACGATACCAGACCCCGGCAGCCGACTACTTGGTTATCTTTGATAAGTCGGCCCAATATCAGCAGACTGGATGCCTTTTCCCAGTCTTTCAAGCATTTCAAAGACGGGTACTTCAAGGTTGTCGTCAAGGAAGGAGGCAAAGCTCATTTTTTCAATGCAGATGGGAGTACCAAGTTTCCCTTTAGTTTGACCAGCAATCCCTCTCGGTATAAAGACATGGGGATGGAGGAGTTGTCGACTGGTGATAAGGAGGTGGTGGGGATGTTGTTGAAGTTTATTGATAAGTTGCCCACTAAGGGCCTAGTTAGAGCTTATAATTCGGTGCATCCGATAATAGATATCGAAGGTATCTGTTTGTTACTTAAATTGTGTTAATAATTCTAAGTTGTTTTGATCCAAATTGTAATGTATCATATTAGGGCATATGGCGCAGTCTAGAAAGAAGAACTTAGCGCTTTTCCAAACACTGAGGAAGGAGATGGCCGCTAAGGCCAAGGCAGCTAGGAAGACTGATGTTCCCAACTTGCAAGACTCCGTGGTGAAGGTGCATGTGCACGGCGGGACGAAGAAGAGGGCTGAGTTACCACCTCGACCCGGGAAGGGAAAAGACGTGAAGAAGGTAAGGGCGGTCCTGCTCGGAACGGGGTCGATTAGTGGGGCAGGATCGGCCAGTGGCGAGAAGGGGCCGGAATCTGGGTTGATCGAGCTGCCAGAAATATCTATGAGGAAGGACATTTCGATTACCCTCCCAGATACCATTTTGAATTCTATTGATGGCATGGATGTGGACCACCTTGTGAGGACAATGGTGGAGTTTGGGAGCAAGGCTTTAGTTTTGAGTCAGCGCGTGGGGTCCCTTTATAGGAGAGAAGTGAAGGAGAGGGGCCGGGAAAAGGTGGAGGAGTTGCAGGGGAAGGTGGATAAGCTGGAGGAGGAAAAGGCTGCGTTGGAGAAGGCAAAGGAAAGTTGGGAAGCGTAGAGAAAAAGGTTGGCAACATGGAGGGTTCGTTGCTTGGATTCTGAGGAAAAGTTGAATAAAAGGATAGGGGAATTGGAAGAGGACTACGATGACTTGAAGGACAAGTATGATGGAGCTGTTGGTGAGCTGGATGTTCTGAAGAATAGCATCATACAGGAACACATCAATGGTTTTGAGAAGGGGTTGCGTCAAGCGGCTTTTTTCCATCAAGACATGGACGTAACAGATTCGAGGTTCGATGTGAATAAGGATGTTATTGACGGGAAGCTGGTCTAGGAGGATGAGGACAATGGGAATGAGGAGGCGCAGGAGAAGGTGGCGGAGGAGGAGAAGAAGGCGGGCGATTCCGAGGATACACCTGTCCCCACAGACTAGGATTTTGGTCTTAACTGATTTAAGAATATTATTTGAGCTTGTCTTTAATATTTGGTACATTTAGCTACATTGGTACATTACTGCACTTGTGTTTAAATGCGATTAAGATTCTACATGTTATTATGTATGTTGTGTTTTGTTTATATGGGGTGTATGCGTGTCGCGGTAAGTCACAAGATAAGGGTGTTCGACCCAGGCCGCTTACTTGGGGTAAGGGTAGAGAACTTAAACGAATTAAGCACAAGATAAGGGTGTTCGACCCAGGCCGCTTACTTGGGGTAAGGGTGGGGAACTTAAACGAATTAAGCACAAGATAAGGGTGTACGACCCAGGTCGCTTACTTAGGGTAAGGGTGGGGAACTTAGGGAAAAAAGACACGGTGAAGAAAAAGAGTACACCCGGGGTTACAAGTATTGGTTCGATTACAATACACATTCAGCTGAAGTAGAACATGAGGTGGGATACATTCCAAGTGTTGGGAATCTCTTCCTAGATAATTGTTCTAGGCGATAAGCTCCTCCTCCTGCATCTTCGCATATGCGGTACGGGCCGTCCCAATTGGCGGAGAACTTGTCATCCTTCTTTCTAGCACTGCTGGCCATTCTCCATACTAGGTCCCCGATGACGAATGATCGTGGACATAGATTTGCATTATATTTCCTGGCAGCTCGTTGTTTGGCAGCTAAATTGCGTATCTGGGCTTTTTCTCTAAGTTCGGGTAGAAGGTCGAGATGTAAGGCCATGTTTTGGTGATTGTGGGTTGGGTCGTATAGTTCTCGGCGTAGGGATGGTTCGCCAATTTCTACTGGAATCATGGCGTCTGCGCCGTAGACTAGGCTGAATGGGGATTCGTTTGTTGATGATTAGGGGGTGCATCTGTAAGCCCGTAGTACTTCTATTAACTCTTCAGGCCATCGGCCTTTTGCGGTATCCAATCTCTTGCGCAGCTCCACGAGGATAACTTTATTTGCCGCCTCTGCTTGTCCATTGGTTTGTCGATGTTCTACAGAACTTGTGATGGGCTTGATGCCTAGGCCAGTGTAGAATTTGGCTAACTCTTTGTCAATAAATTGTCGGCCATTGTTTGTGATGATGGTATGTGGTACACCATATCTGCATATAATGTCCTTCCACACAAATTGTTGAACTTGTTGGGCCGTGATGGTATTTAGTGGCTTGGCTTCGATCCATTTAGTAAAATAATCGACGGCTACAATTAGGAATTTTACCTGCCCCTTGCCAGGTGAAAAGGGGCCGAGAATGTCCATTCCCCACTTAGCGAATGGCCATGGGGACAGTATGTGGTGTAGTTGTTCTTGTTTCTGGTGAATAAGGTTGCCATGTTTCTGACATGGCTTGCATTTCTTGACATGATCCTGGCAGTCTGCTTCTATGGTCGGCCAGAAGTACCCGGCTCTAAGAACTCTGGTAGCCATGGTGCGTGCACCGGAATGATAACCACAGATACCTTTGTGTAGCTCTTTGATGATATATTGGGCTTGCACCTTATATTTGAGTCGGTTTTGCACGTTAATCTCTTGACGCCTACCTCGCGGTCTAGGGAAAGGCCAACGAGGATGGCTTCGTATTCGGCTTGGTTATTTGACGTTTTGAAAGCAAAGTGAAGGGATTTTTCAATGAGGATGTCGTTGGGGCTTTCTAAGACGATGTCGGCGCCGGCACCCCTTGGATTTGAGGAACCATCTACATGAAGTGTCCACTGGTCCTCTATAGGTGTTTGTTGTAGGTCATTGATGAAGTCTAAGAGACACTGGGCTTTGATGGGGCCGTGGGGTTCATAGCGGATGTTGAATTCTGATAGTTCCACGGCCTATGATGACATGTGATATCGCTGTCGTTAGGCGATCAAATTACCACTACTTTAGCAACTTCAGTATTGCCAGTTAGTAGTGAACAAAATAGTTAGGGTTAAGATAACCCTGAGTCGTCTCACAACGAATACGGAATTG
>Ga0214543_1011393_pt1 | contig 12493 bp, 6 predicted proteins | sample CNSS2metaG_FD_160094 | JGI IMG/M metagenome (GOLD analysis project Ga0214543, IMG submission 160094) | Root nodule microbial communities from cowpea collected in UCLA plant growth center, Los Angeles, California, USA - CNSS2 | ecosystem: Host-associated > Plants > Roots > Nodule | place: USA...
TTACTGTTTTACTACTGTTTATATAAGAAGATAGTAAGCAGAATACAAAGAGTCAAGGCCCAGTCCTAACCCTAACCCTAAAGAAAGGATCCCATACATGATAAATAAAATATTACATCTCAACAGTTTTCATTAAAAACATGTTGATAATGAGAATGTGATGTTCTTCAATTGCTTCCACATCATCATCTACAAATACCAAGGGAGCGTCACCGTCATTACCATTAGGTGACAATGAGAGTCCCTTGTTACCCAACATGTTTTCAATGGAACCAATTAAAATCATTGCTATTTTACATTAATCACAATATCATTTTATATTAATCATAAAATCTCACATCTCTTAATACATGAAGAAATATAAGCAAGATGAGTAGACAATATAACAGCCATGTCATCCAATTACCGGAAAAATCGGACAACAGAGAGAGACTCAATTGAAAAATATAAAAAAAAAAAATGAGTATTAATAGACAAAAAAAATAATAAGGACTTAATTAAAAATACCCAAAATTTATGAAAGACTTGAAACTTAATTAAACCTAAATAACAATAAATATATGATCAATAAGAATGACAGAGACTCAAAGGACAAACCAGTAAAGCTGGGGAGAATCTTGGGCTAATTCTTGACCACCGGCTGATACCCAGTAGAATCCAATAATCCACCAAACAAATGAAAACATTGTATTGGCTGATTCCAAATGCTTTGCAACACTGATGACCAACAAGCAGCAAATTAATGCACAAAATTAGAATTTCATTGTTCAGAATTTATGAGGAAAAAAAAAGTTACATTGATAAATAATAGTAAAATTAAAATATCTTGTTTGTAACTAAAATATGTTTTGTTGAACTAAGAAATCCTCGTCATTTTCGGACTAACTGTCGATTATAAATTACACGGAATATCCAATTTTTGAAGGAACGATTAATACATTCAGTGGAAGGTTGAGTTGGCAAAGATTGGGTGAGAGGCCGAGCAGAGACTGCTATGAAAATAAAAGAAAAATGCAAGAGAAAGACTGTGTTGTCAATGTACACTGTTGTTTTAGTACACAACAATAATGTTTGGTACAGAATGACATCAGAGATAATAAACAATGAAATAACGCTCTATTTGTTCCCTTTCTACATCCTTTTAGACCACACCCCTTGGAATTTCATTGTAATTTGGATATTGCGAGGTGCTTAAGTCCCACGTCAAGTACTATGAGATATTCAGTAGAATATTTAAGTGCCTGGGTACTTCTCGAAATTGTAATTTTTAGACTCCGCGTTAAAATTTTGTAATAGTTAACTGTGTTCTGCGTATTTGAAATTGTTACTTAAAACTTAGGCCTAACTCAACCTACAAAATTGGCAGTCCCAAAGGAGACTACAACTATGGGAGACTGGGGTGTACTGCAACTAAGACAACTTTCCAAAGCGCCACACCCATCATGACTACTAACCTGGAGTGCGGTAATGCAAGTGGCCCAACAATGAATCTAACGTTCTCTGTTGTTCTAATACCATTTTACAATTTGAACTCATGGTATGTTTGAACGGTTTTCTCCATAAAAAGGAGCTTATTCGTAAGCTAATGCGTAGATCTCTCATAATTCTTCTAAATTTTAATTTTAAATTGTGCATAAGTTAACTTTAACTTATGGAGAAGTCAATTTTGTTTTTTTCTTCATATTTTTTTCCTATAATAAGTTCTTATACTGAAGCTCGCCTAAACATGCCAAAACCTAAGTCTTATCAGCTTTGTTGAATTGAAGTCATATTTTTAGTTGATGTAAGACTGAACACCATCCTTTAGACCGTAACTAAGACAACCCAAGAAACCACAACCAAGGTAGGTTAGGGGTGGATACCGTTAGGGTCGCTTTCTAACACAATTCTAAATATAATGTATGTGTTAAACAAAAGGGTGATCCAGTTCACAAGTATTAGAAATGAATTAGACAAAATTCAATCTCAAAAGCTTGATCAAGAAAGGAGGATTGTCCAGTTCTTGTAAAGACTACTGTTTTTAGGATTTGAGTGCATAACATCCAAGTCAAAAGGTAACAGCAGTTTCGCCTCACACAAGCTAAAGACAATAATTAAAATTAAATGGACTATTTTCTAATATCTAGGGCGACTTCCAATTCCAATAGCTGAATGAGCTTAAGAGAACGAAGGCTGAAATCTGAAATACACTCAGTTATATCCCATGCGGTTTAACATCGATCCTTTTTGGTACATAATCATACACACTTAGACATGTGCTTCGAGAAATTAAATAAAAGAACCCCTTTAACAGAAAATTAGATTACATGGCTCAGTATTCGTGAGAGACTCAGGAGTTCTTCAAATTCATCCAAGCTTTCGACGATAAGTGTTCCTAAAGAGAATGCTACGATACCTACATTAACACTTAATCACAAATTCGACTAACATGGCAACACTCACTCACACCTTATATTTCGTTTATGTAACACGGAATTCCAAAAGTTCACATCACAGTCTTAATAACCCTTCATCCATCAACACAAGTATCTGTATCAGCGAATTTTTTACCAAATAAAAACCCAAAATAAACCATCTAAAAAAGGGTGAAGAAACTCACCTGGTACCCTCCTCATCGAGTTGCCCCAACGACACATACTGCGCAGAGCCAGAAGCAGAACCCTCCCTCGAAGATGAACTCAAATTTCCACTGCTGCTCCCAACTCTGTCCTGCGCTGAAACCGACGAGGTGGCGCGTTGGTTCCTCCTCCTTCTCCTATACTCTACGCAAACGCAAACCATGTGAAGAACGCATTGCATAGCGTACCCCAAAATCCACAACCTCAGAGGCATCCCCGGCGCTTCGCTCGCGCTCAAAACCAACACGGTCCCCGCCACAACCACGAACGCGAAGTTCCAAACGACGTCCAGAACAACCACCGGCTTCGAATACGCCCAATCGCTCTGCCTCTCCTCCAATTGCTCCGCCGCCGCCTCCCGGACCAGCATCGACGGCTCTCGCATCATTCTGCGCCCGCTCGCCTGCCGGAGGAACCTCGCCGCCTGCCGTAGCCTCTGCCGCCGAGCAAATCGACGCCCGGTGGTAAGCTCCTCTGAGGAGGAGCCGCCAGAATTGGCCAGAAGCGGCGTCGAATCGACGATGTCCTCAGAAGAAGGGCTCGGAGACCTTGTTGTCGGCATGTTTGAGCTTCTTGAGATTGAGACACAGATTCGGAAAGCGACTCGCCGAGTCCACTAACGACTCGGTTCAGAACATGAAAAAATTGTTGTTTGCACCGAATTTAAATGGGTGGAGGTGGCACTTTGTAGAGGCGATTGAAGGAATGAATGATTGTGGTTTTGATTTGAACGGAACGGAAGAGATACCTTACCTATCTGTAAATGGGACTTTGAAATTTGCAAAATAAAATCCGTAATGATGATTAGTGATGACGACAACGACAATGTTTTTTTTTTTTTTTCTTTTTAAGTGGGAATGAGATTAAGGGGATGTTTGTCCTGTTTTGTGTTCGGATTAACCTAAGACCATTTCATGTGTATAAATAAAAATTAAGTCAAGTTTTTAATAATTGCTCATTCATGTTTTATCTGAGCTTTCCAAGCTTTTTCTTAAATGCTACGGTTAGGTGCAATATTCTGATTTCATTTAATACTTAATCTAATTAGCTCACGTACCAAATTACTTTATGAGAAGAAAAAGATTATATAAATATAAATAAATTTGTAGTATTTTCATTTTATTTAATGATGGCTTTCAAAAGTGCCTTGAATCAACTAAGATTTTGTTTTCAATTACTCTTGTTCACTTTTTATAGTATCAATTAATGACCCTTAAAAATGTTTGTCGATATAATTAATACAAGTAAATGATATTAATTATATTGTTAAGTAAAGTAAGTATTAATTATTTTTCTTCATATTTGTATCCAGGAATGTAAACATAATTTATGACCTAGTCAGAATAATATAGGTAAATTATCTAAAAACTTCATGAGGGCTAAGTTATTTTGTTGATATTTTTTTTATGACAAGGATTAACATGTGTGTTGTTCTGTAAAATTTAATTTTTTTATAATCTAAACTTTTATATATCTCAGTTCTTAAATTTTAATGATAAATTAATATAATTATTTTTCATTTAATGATATTATTTATTTTTTATATGTTAAATAACATTTTATATTGAATTTGAGTTAGAATCAAATGATTAAATATTTCAATTGTTAACCTCAAATGTAATTTAATTTGTAAGAGAAAAAATTAATACAATTAAGTTAAAACATAGATCGAGGGATAACAATTTCTAAATTCATATTATTTAAGAAATAAAAATATATCTAACTTTTATGACGACAATAAATAGTAACATATTTTTTTAATAAATTAATTATTTAAATATTGAGTGGAATTAAGATAAAGATACATTATATGAACAGAGCTTGTGGACTGAATTGAATGGCAAGAGTCTCATCATTTAATTTAAAAAATTCAGTCCATTTTTAAAATTTGGATTTTTGGTTTAGAAAACGTATTTTAACTCATCATTCAGCAATTTGGTTTAAAATGTAAATTCAACTTATTTTTGGTCTCAGAGATAAATTGGTTTATTTATCTCTGAGAAGAATTTAATATTATAATACATGATTATATTCTTTACCCAAAAGCATCCATACAATTCCTGAATTTAAAAAATAAGAGAATAGTTCTATTCACAAATAATTTGTAATCCCTCAACTTATTTTTTGTTGTAAAAGCAATTTTTTATATTTTAAAATTATAAATTTTTATATATTAGAGATGAGACACACATTCCTATGTTTGGTTACTGTACACGTCATTCTTTCTATTTGATCCTTACTCATTTAATATTCAAATTGCTTTCGTAACTAACCCCTTATATTTTTCAACACCTAATTGTATAGAATAAAGAAAAATCACCCTACAAAATACACCTAATAAGAGAAAAAAAAAACTAATCACCAATATATAGAGAAAAGTAAATATCTATAATAATATATGATGAAATTTCTCATTTTTTATAGACACGCTATCTCTTTATTTCCGTATTTATTATATCTTTAAATAAAATTATTATAACTCTTGTAACAAAAATATCTTATATTTCAAGATTCCAATAATACCAGATAAAGGGGATCATTAAAAGAATGATTTTAAAGTAAGATGATATTAGGTATTATATTAACTCTAAATTTTAATTACGTTAATATTTTAAAATTTGTTAATCATTTATCATCACATTAAAATTTATTAAAAAATAAATATAAAAAATACAGAAATGTAGAACTAAACACTTCACAAAATTATTATTATCAACACAAAAACTCGCAATAAAGGATAATCACTTATGTTTAAAGGAAACAACAAACTGAAAACAAAAAAGAACGAAGATACAGATACGTTGAATAATAGCAAAATAAAAATAAATAAGAAAAACTATGATATCCAACAACAAAAGTAGTTAGAACATACTACTTTTGGAGAATCTATTTTATATATATATATATATATATATATATATATATATATATATAATATTTAAAATGTGTATTATTTAAAATTACAATAAACATTCAATTTAACTCAACTAAATAAAATAGTATGATAGAAAGTACAAACACATATTTATATTATATTGTAAGTATAATAAGATCGTTTCTAAATTTAAAAGATCTCTTGTATTAACCACTGTAAAGAAAGATAATTAATCACATGTCTTTATAGTTTTTTATGATGATAAAGAAAATAGCAATCACAATTTTAAAAAAATACTTATAATCAATATTGAAATAATTAAACTAAAATTATATAATATTTGAATAATTTATCAGATTAAAAAACTATTAAAATATATTTTATTACAACTTTTTATAGTTTTATAGGAGAATTGTTATTTTTTAAAGATTCCAAAAGAGGATGTGAGCAAACCATCATTTTTGTGTTTAGAGAAAATTTCTTTTTGGTTGGTTACATTTTTAGTGATTTGCATGTCTAAGAAAATGTACTTGCATATTGTTTTATAAGTGGAGATGATGAATCTTTGGTAATTGAGTCATGATAATACTTTTATTTTGATTATTAGGGTTTTATGGGCACAAGTTTTGAGTTTGATGTGCTAAACCGTGTGTTACTATATAACTTTGGAGAAGAAATTAAAAGAAATATGTGATTTGGAAGTTGAAAGTAGAAGGAATTTTATTATGCTGTGTAAAGGGTTACAAGAGAAGGACCCTTCATGGGTACTTGTTTGGATTTTGCATGAAAACATCATTTCTCACACACCCTACAATTATTGGACTTCATCTTTCCTTAATCATCTCAACTATCATTGTTCTACAACCTAATTCATTTACAACACTCAAATCTCATTTTTCTTTCTTCTAATCTCTCATCATTTTCGTTGAATAAAAGTGATATGTTAGAAAACTCACCACTACCATTTATCTTTAAATATAGGTTAAATCATTTTATTATCTCATTTTTTTAGAATGATTTCAAATTTAAAAATAATTTTAAATAAAATTCAATGTAAATAAATATAAATAAATTTAATCTTGTTAAAAATATTAATTTTAATAAAAATATTTGTATAAAATTTATACAAAATTTAAATTTGGTTTCAATTTGAAAAAAATAAAATTATTAAATTAAAAGAATGAGATTGAATTAAGACAAAATAGAAATAAGGATATGTGATAACTTTTTAATGTTCATAACAAAAAAGACTTGATTTCATCCGATTTTTCAAAATCAAAACTAAATTGAGATTCATAAAAAAAGAAGAAGACCAATTTAATATTATTTTACAGGAATGAGAACGAATAATATGATTTAACCTTAAATACAATATCTCAAATAATTAAATAAGTTAAACAACTTAACTAATAACTCGTTTAGTTAATTCACAGTAGCTCAAACAATTAAGAAAATTCCAAGGAAATGGGACTGTGTAATTTTGTTAGAAAATAGAATTCGTGTCGTGAGAAATAAATGAAATAGAAGTAAATGAAGTAGAAGCTAACAAATTTGCAAATTTGTAAAAGCATTGAAGTTCAAATATTTTGTTACTTTTTATATAAAATTTAAAAAAAAAAATGCTCCTCTGTGCGTATCAAAACTTCAATTTTTTTCTCGACGCAAACCATACATTCAACAACAAACGAATCATAGAGACATACAACTAATGGTTTAAATAAGTTTTAATTTTTTTTAATTCTAAAATCTAAGTACTCGATGTTTTTAAATTCAGTTTTTCCAGAACCTAAAACAAGACCCACTCAACTATTTCTCACCTATTCATACTTCTATTTACATATCTTCTTATTCCATATAAAGTTAGACGACTTATTTCCTCCCTACTTCTCGTGCATTTGCATTGTGAAAGAACCAAACATTCAACTTCTAATTTATTTTCTTTTATATGCCAGATAAAATTATGCTACCTATATCAACTTTTTCAAATCCCCCTCTTCATTGAAGACGGAAAAGAGGAGTCCTCCGTGCAATGAAATTATTAGATGCAACAAATGATGATAGTAAATGTGAGGTTGTAGTGCAGTAGGTACATTATCCACAAAAAAACACAAGAACCGTTAGGTTAGGCTTTACAGAGAGAATTTTACTGGAGAGATATAACACTAATGAAATTTGAGTCTAAAAGGCATTAACATCATTTTTAACTCAAAATCTTAATGTAATAGGTTTATGGGTTTTTATCTTTATATAATACTCTATTTCTTATTTATAGCCAATGTGAAACTTAGACTCACACTTGATTCCTAACCGATAAAAACATTGAAAATCCATTCCAACAGAACATATATTTACGTTAGTCATTATTTATAATACGGCACAGGTTACCCAAGCTTGTCCAAACGACCAGAACCAGGGTAAGCCTTATGAGTGAAGTTTGCGTGTGATCTTTGCGTGGCCAACTTTGAGTCACCAGATTGAAATCCATGATGATGAAGCGAGTAGCTGTTAGAAGATGAAGTTGACCTCTGGTATTGGGTGGGTCTCTGCTTTGGAACACTCACAGATCTCACCTTTGCCATTGAGGATTCAGTGTATGCCATGTAACTCGGATAATCAGGTTCAGAATAACCACTTCCATGGCTCTTTGACCCATCACTCTTGGTAGGAGTAAAAGGGCTTCGTTTGGAGACACCATTTTTAGACGAGGAGGATAAAGTACGAGGACTGTTCTCACCACCACACCATGAGTTTTCCTCAACCTCGTTCCATTTTAGAGGGCTGTAACACTGACCTTCACCGACCAAACCATGGCTTCTACCCTTTGATGTCATGTGTGCTTTTCCAGAATCGTTTTCTAGAATCCTCACACATCTTTCTTCGTCCAGGCTAAAACCTCTTGACCACCATCTTCGTTCATGCCATGATTTCTCTTCATTAACATTCATCTGCATGCGGGACTTTGAACTGTTTCTCTACGATCATAAGTGTGTTTCCTCATTAACAAATAGATTTTAAGTTTAACTCAATTTTATAAAACCTATTTATAAATTAAAATTTACGTCGATTTATTGTAGACTAGTTTATCAACGTTAGACGTGAGATTTTTAACACAACAAATAATTTAGTCATGAATAGAAGGTGTAAATACCTTGAGTAATGATGGTGAGTGATCATATTTCATGCTCTCGGATCTGATGGGGCTTTCAGATTTGTCTGGTGATCCCTGTGAATGGAAGACATTCTAAGGTAACGTATTTGCATTGGGACAACATCATTAATTTAATTGAAAAATTTAGAATGTCATGTGGTTGATTATCCAATGAAAATGTTCGTAACAAATTTAAAGGCATTAAAACTAGAACAGAGAAAAAAGAGGATTGAAAATGGTTACATGGAGGTACGCAGTGGATGGGTTTGCATTCCGATAAGGTGAGTGCAAAATTTGGGCCCGCCCAGCACGGAATTGGGCCTGGGCCTGAATACGTAAGAGTGTTTGGACCCTTCGAAGCCATTCTGATGTTCGCTTTCTCTCAATCTCACCTCTCACTAACGCCTGTAGCTTCACCAATCCTTTTAACGCTCTAAGGGCTTTCCTTGCCTACAAAATTCAACGTCATTAAAACTATCATCATATTTTCATTAAACAACGTAACATTTATCATTATCTTTTTCCACAATTAAAAAATTCAAATCATGTTAATTTGTTTTAGAAAGAAGGGAAAAAATAAGACGAATAATTTATGAATTTCTGAATGAGAAGTAGCATTGACACTGTGTGAGCTGTAATGAAGTGAAAAGTATTAGTGAGCATTATTGAAGTATGTCTGGAGAGTAGTGTTATGGTGATGAATGGTATTAATACTGTTTTCATGAAATGGGACTTTAATGAGCTGAAAAAGTCGTCAGAGTCCACCCAAAAACAAATCAAAAACAAACCTATCTTATATTACAGGGTGGCGCTGCTCCTTTAGATTTGCATCAGTCCCCACAAACCCCGCAAAAAAAGCCAAAAGAATACCAAAATTCTTTTCCTTTCCTATAAAATCTTTTTCGAAAACTTATTGTAGTTTTATAAGATTGTTTTGATCCATTAACTGTTTTTTTTTTCTTCCTTCTGAAAATTACTTGATATGTTCTCACGGTGATATTTAAAGCAAAGAGGTGAGTGAATGAGAAGTAACACCAATCAATTTTATTATACACTTTACGTTGCTCTGCGTGTGTGAAGAGAGTGAAAAGCAAGATCACATTTAATGGTGAAAAGGGCAACACGAAGGTAAGAGAAACAGGCTTCAAGGGAAAAAGAGGGAGACGCTGACGCTGACGCACTTCGAAACAAACGCGTTAGTAGCTGTCACCGAACAGATTAATCAGTTTTAATTAATGTTCATTCAGAGAAAGAAATTACGTTTTGCAGCAAACAAGTTCTAAGCAGAAGCTCCTTCACAATAAGCCAAATCTGCAAACATAGGACGACACGATCTTCTTCCACGATCTTTCATATTTTTTTCCTTATTAAACTCAAACCTTCTTTCACCAACACCGCTTAAACATAAGGACAAACAAAAAGGAAACTTATTTAACTTGTTTGAAAATTGATAAAACACTTTACTTTACGTTGAAGACTCTCTTGGAGCAAACAAGTTAACCATAATAAACAAACACTGATTATGTTAAAACACCCTCATGCAAGATGGTACTCGCACTCGAATGTACATAAAAATTTTCGTTAATGGTCTACAGAAAATAATATAATGAATGATCATACGAACCAAAGAGCCTCGAAACGCGGCTTGAATCTTAACGGCTGCGGATTCTTCTCGGGTAAATCCTCCGACGACGGTGACGGCGGTGAGTGCTGGAAGGTTGGGATCAGCGCTTTCCGCGTGTACCGAGGAGTGGACGGGTGGTGCGTGGTGGTCGACGGCGGAATGGTCCTTTTCTCTGTAGGATTTGACGAAGCTCCACCGTCGTTTCTCCTTGGGAGCGGCGGCGGACGGCGAGTCTGGTCTTTTGAGAGCAAGAAGGGAGCGAAACCATTTGGATGCCTTACCCATGAAGTGGGTCTAATAGAGGAAAAGATTAACCTAATGGTTTGGGTTTTGAAGATGCGTTAGAAGTGAGTTTGTGAAAAAGAAAGAGAGAGTGAAGGTGGCTTTTTCTGTAAGCTGAAGAAATCAGACAGTAACATAGTAAGAACTCGTTCGGAGCGAACTAACATAATGCGTGTGCAATAAATAAATCCTTTTCTTTTTCTCTATTTTCTTTCACTCACCTTTTTATATAATGATTTCCGTAGACAACAAGTCTATTACACACACGTGTATTCAGGCAAAGAAAAAACATAAAATTAATGACTAGGAAATATGGCAAGGAAAAGCAATAAAAAATGTGAGTATATATCCTTGAAGTTTATAACAACAAAAAAAAAGAAAATTTATTTAACCATTCACTTTAATGGTGTAATAATGTCGTTAACCTAGGTAAAGGAAAACCCTGAAATAAAGATGATTTAGTTCAATTTTATTTTATTTATGAAAGTTCAATATAAAAATATTATATATATTAGCATTACATAATAATGGAGTATTACTTATAATAGTTAGAAGTTGAATTTTAAGTTTAACTCAATTTTATAAAATCAAAATTTAATATATGTAGTTTGCACTTTACTTATATATTATAAATAATTGTGTTATTTTTAGTCAATGTGGGATTTTCAACACATTTCCTCACACTGACTTATATTCATCTCGTGTGTGTGACTAGAAATGAATGAGTGGTCTGTTAGCGGCCCGATAAAGGATGAAATAGAATGTCTAAGAAAATTTTTTAAGATAGGCTCTAACCTGACTCTGATACCATATTAGTAGTGGACTTTAAGTCTAATTCAGTCCCACAAAACCGGCTTGTAAGGTCAGATTTGCATATCACTTATATGTTATAAAATAATTATCTTATCTCTAATCGATATGTGGAACTTCCAACAATAATTATAATTGAATGAGAATGAGGGTTCGTGATCCAAGCATATACACACCAAGTTATGTTAAGCAAGTTTGAATTTTCGTTGTGTTTATGTTTAACGTAAAAATTACACGTTTTAAGAGAATGAGTTCAAACACAATGTTGTTACTTTTATATTACGTTGAATCCAAAGTATTTCGAAATATGCACTATATTATTTTTCTAGTTCCTTCTCCACTATTTCACATTCAATTTTAAATAGAAGAAATTGATGGGAAATATTTTATTATCAAATTGTGTGAATTTGTTTTGTTTGATGAAAGTGGTGGTTGGAAATGTGGAGTCCAGAAGTGTGAATTGAAATGGTCAAACATGATGGTGACCAAATGCAGATATGAACCCTGTCTGTACCTTTTCACTTTGAGGAGAAGCTTCAAAATTGGACCAATCGGGTTACACAGTCAACGAATCTAACCTAACCGACACCTATATTCAACAGGCATAATATAGTATACTTATCTAAAAAAATATAAAAATATTACACATAATAAAATCATTTTTTCCAGAATTTTGCTAATAAAAAAATCAGAAGCTAATTTATAAAGATGTTAAAATCTTATAGAAATATTTCCTCATAATCATTGTAAATTTTACTATTAATAAAATACGCACAGTATAAAAGTGTCATTTGTATAACTAAACCCCACTGTATAGTAAGAGTGGCAATGCGAGTCAGCCCACCTCATTTAGGCTCGCTCTGTATAAGGCTCGCATACTGCGGGTCAGCCCGTCCTGTCCCGCACATTTTATGTAGGCCGCATACTTTGACCCGTCTCGCATATACGTTGGCTCGCTTTTTTTTTTAATTTTTTAATTTTTTAATTTTTTATGATAAAACTTTCAATATTTAAAAATTGGGAAACATTAAGAAGTTCACAAAATTAAGTAAAGACTTTGGGGAATTAGATGATAAATTGATAATTCAACATTTTCATCATATTCATACTATGACATACACAATGTATTCTTTAAA
>Ga0214543_1011399_pt1 | contig 12482 bp, 11 predicted proteins | sample CNSS2metaG_FD_160094 | JGI IMG/M metagenome (GOLD analysis project Ga0214543, IMG submission 160094) | Root nodule microbial communities from cowpea collected in UCLA plant growth center, Los Angeles, California, USA - CNSS2 | ecosystem: Host-associated > Plants > Roots > Nodule | place: USA...
CTACACATGAATGAAATCAATGGCACACTAATTGACCTCTCAATATTCACATCTTTAAGAGTGTTATCTATTGGTGAAAACAAGCTAAGTGGAAAGATTTTAAGAAATATTCAATTTCCACCTCAACTAGAAGAATTAGACATACAGTCAAATTCCTTAAATGGTGTGTTCACTGACTGCCATTTTGTTAATGTAACCAAGCTATTTTACTTGGACTTATCTAACAATCCATTAACCTTGACATTTACCCAAAATTGGGTCCCACCTTTTCAGTTGAGTTCCATAAGGTTGAAATCTTGCTTGTTAGGTACATTTCCCAAATGGTTGCGAAAGCAAAATAAATATGACGAACTTGACATTTCAAATTCTAAAATATTGGATGTGGTTCCAAGGTGGTTTTGGGCTAAATTAGCTTCTGGAAATGTGGGTTCAATAGATATTTCAAACAATAGTCTCCATGGTATAATTCCAAATTTTTCTGGAAAGAATATTATTGGTTTCCTAAGTCTTGCATCAAATCAATTTGAAGGTCCTATTCCACCATTTCTACGAGGTTCCATATTTCTTGATTTATCTAATAATAATTTCTCAGATTCACATTCATTTTTATGTGCTAGTGGTCTTGAAGAAACATTATATCAATTAGACCTTTCACATAATCATCTTTCTGGACAAATTCCAGATTGTTGGAGCCATTTTAAGTCATTAGCTTATTTAGATTTGAGCCACAATAAATTCTCAGGAAACATTCCTACTTCATTAGGATTGCTTCTTAGTCTTCAAGCATTATTATTAAGAAACAACAACTTAAAACATGAGATCCCTTTCTCCCTAAGACGTTGTACAAACTTAGTGATGCTTGATATGTCAAACAACAATTTATCAGGGCAAATCCCTACTTGGATCGGGAGCGAAATGCAAGAGTTGCAAATCTTAAGTTTGGGAAGTAATAATTTCAATGGAATTTTACCATTACAAATTTGTTATCTAAATAGCATCAAAATATTTGATCTCTCACTAAATAACTTATCTGGACAAATTCCTGCATGTATAAATAATTTTACATCAATGGTTAACAAGACATTTTCAAGTGATTATGGAAGTCATGATTATTTTATCTACATTAGTGATTTCAAATCCTATCGGCAATACAATTTGAATGTATTCTTGATGTGGAAAGGTTCAGAACAAATATTCAAGACTACCGAGTTATTACTTCTAAAAGGCATTGATCTTTCCGGTAATAACTTTTCAGCAGAAATTCCAGTGGAAATAGAGAATTTAGTTGAGTTGGTTTCATTAAATTTGTCAAGAAATAATTTTATTGGACAAATCCCTTCAAATATTGGAAATCTAAAATCACTTGAATTTCTTGATTTGTCAAGAAACCAATTTATTGGTTCAATTCCTTTAAGTCTTGCTCAAATTGATCGACTCACTATGTTAGATTTGTCACATAATCATCTAAGTGGAGTTATTCCAACTGGCACACAACTACAAAGTTTCAATGCCTCAAGTTATGAAGATAATCTAAATCTTTGTGGACCACCGCTTGAAAAATTATGCATCCATGATGGACTATCTCAAGATCCAATCTTTGAAATTGATGAATATTCTCTTTTCGGTCATGAATTTTACATCAGTATGACACTGGGATTTACAATAACCTTTTGGATTACATTTGGCTCAATCTTATTCTTGAAGACCTCATGAACAATTTAATTGACGACATTTATATGGTAGTGGTGAAATTCTCCAATCACAAATGGTTGGTGCACAGTGGATTAAGAGGTAATGTGTTTTGCGGTTTTCTTACACATATTTGTTTGAGCTTTTTACATTATGTTTATCTATATATATATATATATATATATATATATATATATATATATATATATATATATATATTATATATTCTATTTTGATATCTACATTTCTATTTACAATTTTATCCTTTAATAAATAACCATTTTTTTTAAATTAAAACTATTGTTTTACTATTTTTATTTTTTAAGTAACCTATTTGTTACTGTTTCATTCATTTGATTTTTTTTAGATTAACCATTTTTAAACTAAATTAAGTATGTTTAATAAAAGAAATTATCAACAAAATAAATAAAAAAAATATTTATAAAAAAATTTTAAAAAAAATTATTTACTTTTATTTTAAAAATTAAAAAAAGTAAACGTACACCATGTATTTTCATTGATTTATCCAATCAGCTTTTCGTCATGTTTATATATATAATGGTCATAAACGTTAGTTTATGTATATATGAGAAACTTATCTCATCAAAAAAACCCAAATAACTAATAAAAATAATTTTGCCACGAGTTAAATTTATGTAATATTGTTGTTGTAATGGTTTAATTTCTTATAAATTGTTTACAAAATACTAATAAGAAACAAATATTTTAATAAATAGTAGATTAAAAGTTATAACAATGGACGGTTTCAGTAGGATTTCATATATTTTTAACTATTTTAATATAATTAATTTTGATAATTATATAATCATGTAAATATTTTAAAGAGACATAGATAAATAAAAGATAAGTTTTATGAAAAACTGATGATTGTCAGCGTTCCAGCTGAAACAAAATATTTTCACAATATATTACTCATTATCATGTTAATTATTTTTATTGACTAAAATAAGATTAAAGAATTAATTATTATTTAAAATATTATAAAAACTTCTTTATAATATTATTGTATATTTATTAAAATAATATTTTTTTCTTCTATTTTGAGACTTGAAATGACAAAATAGACCTGTTTGCTTTTTTTTTTCTTTTGAAAAAAGAAAAATCTATTTTAAAAAATATATATACGGCGAAAGTTTTTTTTTTGTCATCACTGTTTACAAAACAATGTCTCTTTTAGAGTTTTGTTAAAAAAATTCCAAACATCTCTAACTTTCGATTTTCTATTTTTAAGTTTTTTACATTTTTCCCACATTTATTTACATTCTGAAAGTTGGCCTTGAAAAAGTATGTAATAAAATAATTTTTGAAAAATCATAAAAACTAACATGTAATTTCTTTCATTTTAAAACATAAATCTTTTCCTCAGATTGAAGACACTTTCTCCTTTTTATTCTCTCCCGTCTACTCAGCTATTACATTACTTTTCGCAAATATTTCTTTTCTTTTAAAGTTTTTAGTATTATTATGTTCTTAAAATTAATAAATTTGATACCTCTAATTTATAAGGATATACATCTAAAAGTCACTTCTTCACTTGGTAAGGAATTTTGATGTCAAAGATTAAAGTATAAAAAAATAGATATTAAAATAAATAACTTTTTAAAAGTCAAAATATGTAAATAAAAGTTATTTAAATTCTTTTATTTTTCATTAAGAATATGTCTTCTCAATTTGTACTTTGAAAAATGTTTAGTTTCTCTTTTGTAAAACATAATATAATTCATTCATTAATTAATTGAGAGTAACAATTCGTTTACACATTTGGGGTATTGACATTTTTTTTTGTTATTTTTTCAGTATCTCAAAGATCACACATATCTTAAATGTTTGAGGTTGTAAACTTGGAAGAAGCTGGAAAGTATGGTTGGTTTAGTTGTTTTAAACATGTTTTCATTTTATATGGTGTTTTTAGTTCTGTAATTTCAGTTAGAATTGTTTGATGTTGTTCTCTGTTTGAATAAACTTAGGGTGATGAAGTTGGACAAGAAAACTTATTTTTAATTCTAAGTAACAAGACAATGCATTTGCCATCTATTATGCTAATAATTTATTTGCATATTTTTCATCATCAAATTTATTTTTTTTTATTTAAAGATATTCGCCTGAAGAAATTAAACATTTCGTCATGTGCCTCATTGTCATTTCTTTATTTATATAGAAGTAAGAAAAATGTGAATTTATGAACCCATCATTTCTATTTTTGTGACACTAAAGCAAAATAATTTTACTACAAGTTGTTAAATTAAATCAATATTCACTTTACTTCTCAAAATATGCACAAACGTAAATATTATTTTGAAAATGAAATTAAAATATATGTTTTGTAGCATCAAGTGGATAAAATGTGTATTTAGTCCTATAAATTTTTAATAAATTAAATACATTTTAAAAATATTGTATTTTTTCCTTTAACTTTAAAAATATTTGTTAAATTTGTATTAATGAGAAGGATAATCGATAATTTTTATAAATTTAGCACGTAAATTATCAATTAAAGGTATAACTCATTAGCAGCGGATCTTAACCATAAGTTTTAGAGGGGTCAAAATAATATAATTATTTGATCATTAGATTGTTGGATCTGTAACATCTCAATTAAATAGATAAATCCAATTTAATTAAACGCCTCATACATAAATGTCCAGAGGGTACGAAGATTTGACATATGAAGTACACAGTATCCCAAACATGTTCATCGCAAAAGAGAAAACCACACACAACATACAGGCAAGCGAAAGGGTAAGCTACTGTAAAGAAATCTTACATCATAACAGTCAACATACAGTTTCACAGTCAAACACAAATAACAAACATTCACTCATAGATTTCCAATTCCTTTTAGACCCCAAGACTTGACTATCCGGATACGTAAACTGAGGCACCACCACCAAGCAGTGGAATTACGTCCTAACAATGAGGCGTCACCGCGAGGCCTTCGCGAAATTACACCCTTACAAGAAGCACCACGATGTGGCCTTCGTGGAATTATGTTTTGGCCTTGAGGCACCACCACGATACTCACGTGGAATTACGTCCTTATGTTGAGGCACTACCATGAACTCTCACCACGAGGTCCATGGAATTAAGTCCACTAGGTGAGGCACCACCAAGGACTCCTATTAGGAAGGTCCGTGGGATTACGCCCTACAGATGAGGCACCACCATGAGCTCTCACTACAAGAGTCATGGAATTACGCCCTACTCACGCTTTGTACATGATCCACCAACCAATAAGAAACTTCCCATGATACTAAAGTCATGTATAAACAACTACTCATACAACTCATGATAACAGGTCTCGCTCAAGCGAGGGAGGTCCTCTCGCTCAGGCGAGCCCCGTCTCTCTTAGGAGAGGGCTCGAACAGGGGAGCAGTGGACTCTGTGAGGTCTCGCTCAGGTGAGCCCCTTCTCGCCTAGGTGAGACCACTCCTCGCTCAAAAAGAATACTCGTCGCCTAAGCGACAATTCCAATAACAGATCTTGGGCGAGCCTTTGTTAATCTCGCCAAGGCGAGACTAGCTCGCTTGGAGGAGAAAACCAGTGCTCGCCACTGTTCTCTCATGCAACAGCCAAACATTTAAATCAAATCATGCTTTAACATATTCCAAATCAAACACAATGGCAACCAATCCATACAAACACGAAACAAAAGCAAAGCGACAGAAAAATCACAAGAAACCGAAAATCCTAGCTTCCCTTACCTGGTTATAGCTAGAAAAGGGATTCTGGCACTTAACAGTTGAGCACAGCAGCTCTAAGAGTAGATTCAAGAGCTGAAAACAGGGGAAACTGAAGAACATAATGTTATCACGACGAATCTTTGTTGGCTTAGAAAACCAGCTTGGAAAGGCGAAGATGAGCTAAGAGAACTTACATAGAATAGAGGAATATCAAAGATCAGCTAGCTTAGAAGGAGGAGGGAAGCCAAAATCCTAGTAGAGCTATGTAACAAAGAGAAGAGTTGAGAGTGAGCTGTTTTCCAAGTACAAGCAGAAAATGGGAACTAAAAGGGCAGCTTAGGGTCTTAAAGCCTCTAAATGGGCTGATCTTAGGCCCATTAAAAGGCCAAGCCCTAAACCTTAAGGCAGTAAGAAAAAGAGGCTTTACAATCTCTCCAACAACAAAATTTTTGACCTCGAAAATAGAAACTTACCAGGTAAACAAATGTGGATGGGACTTCCTCATATCCTCCTCTAACTCCCAAGTCGAGTCGCCTGTTCTCCGATCCCATATGACTTTGACTAGACTGACTGGTTTTCCTCGGCGTTCCTTAACTTTGCTACCCTCTAGAGTCACTGGTGGTACTTCCACAGTGAGATCCTCCCTGATTTGTACATTCTCTGCTTCTAGCACATGAGAGGGATCAAAGACATACTTCCTCAACTGCGACATGTGGAATACCGGGTGAAGATTTGCCAACTAAGGTGGCAAATCTATCTCATAAGCCACTGGTCCAATCCTCCTTGAGATCTGATAGGGGCCAAGGAACTTAGGAGAAAGCTTTCTTGAGCGGAGAGCCCTTTCCACACCAGTGGTTCGGGTCACCCTCAAGAACATGTGATCTCCAGCCTCGAATTCCAAGGGCCTCCTCCTACGGTCTGCATAAGCCTTTTGTCTGCTCTGTGAAGCCTGCATTCTATTCCTCACCAATCTCACCTTCTCGGTGGTCTGCTCCAACAATTCTGGCCCAACTAACACTGCCTCCCCCATCCTGATACCAACACAAAGGAGTCTTACACTTCCAACCGTAAAGAGCCTTATATGGTGTCATCCCAATGTTTGCATGGAAACTATTGTTGTAGGTGAACTCAATCAATGGTAACACTTCATCCCAAGCACCTAAGTGATCCAATATGCATGTCCGCAATAAGTCCTTAAGTGACTGGATCGTCCTCTCAGACTGACCATCTGTTTGTGGATGATAGGCTAAACTCATCGTGAGCTTGCTTCCCAAAGCACTCTACAAGGTTTGCCAAAACCGTGATCTGAAGGCACCCCATGCAACCTCACAATCTCCTTGATGTACAACTGAGCCAGCTTAACCATAGACATCCCCAGGTTCATTGCCAAGAAATGTGCACTCTTGGTCAGTCGGTCCACTATGACCCAAATGGTGTCATGCCCTCTAAAAGTTCGTGGCAAATGGGTCACAAAGTCCATCGAGATGATATCTCACTTCCATACTGGTATCTCCAAGGGCTGCATAATCTCACCGGATCTCTGATGCTCCACCTTTGCCTTCTGACAGGTCAGACAGGCTGACACGAACGAACTGTGCTACTTCTTTCTTCATACCCTGCCACCAGAAATTTTCCTTGAGGTCCTGGTACATATTAGTCATGCCCGAATGCAAGCTAAGACGACTTTTGTGTCCCTCCTCAAGGATTAGTCTTTTCACCTCAACATCATCAGGTACACACACTCTGCCCTGGAACCTGAGTATTCCATCACTACCTAAAGTAAAGTCCTCCGCTTCATCTGACCCAAGTTGTTCTCTCACCTTGTTCAAGCTAGCATCCAGCAACTGCCTCTCCCTAACTGAGTCCAAGAAATCACTAGATATAGTCCAGGTACTACACCTAATGAACTCGGATTCCATTTCCACACGCAGCTTCATGTCCCTAAATTTCTCCAATAGTTCCACCTCCTTGATCATAAGGTGTGCGGTATGTAAAGTCTTCCTACTCAGGGCATCTACTACCACATTTACCTTTCCTGGATGATATAACAGTTCAAAATCATAGTCCTTCAGGAATTCCATCCATCGTCTCTGCCTCATGTTTAACTCCTTCTGATCGAATAAGTACTTGAGGCTCTTGTGATCGCTGAATACTCGAAACTGAGCACCGTAGAGATAATGCCTCCAAATCTTCAAGGCAAATACTATAACAGCCAATTCCAAGTCATGAGTGGGGTAATTCCTCTCATGCACCTTGAGTTGTCTTGATGCATAAGCCACTGCCTTCTTTTCTTGCATCAAAACGCAACCAAGTCTAAGGTGAGAGGCATCACAATAAACTTCAAAGGGTTTACCAACATCCTGGATGACCAATATCAGAGCGCTCGTCAATCGTCTCTTCAACTTTTGGAAACTTTCCTCACACTTATCTGTCCAAGCGAAGGGTTGGTCCTTCCGGGTAAGCTGGGTCAGAGGTGCCACTATCTTGGAGAATCTCTCTATGAACCTCCTATAGTATCCAGCTAAAGCCACAAAGCTTCTTATCTCCGTCGCTGACTTGGGACTTTCCCACTTTACCACAGCCTCCACCTTTGATGGGTCCACCGCTATCCCCAAGGCAGATATTACATGCCCCAAGAATTGCACTTCATCCATCCAGAATTCACACTTGGACAGCTTAGCATATAGTTGTTTTTCCCTTAGAATACCAAGCACTATCCTCAAGTGCTCGGCATGCTCCTCTAGAGTCCTGGAATAGATAAGGATGTCGTCTATGAAGACCACGACGAACTTATCCAAGAATGGTCTGAAGATCCTATTCATGTAGTCCATAAACACCACTGGAGCATTAGTCACACCAAAAGGCATAAGCACGTACTCGTAGTGTCCATATTTGGACCTAAAGGTCATTTTCTGCACATCATCTGCCTTTACTAGAATCTGATGGTATCCCGACCGTAAATCTATCTTCGAGAATATCGCTGCTCCACGTAGTTGGTCCATCAAATCGTCTATCCTTGGGAGAGGATACTTGTTCTTTATACTCATCTTGTTCAGCTATCTGTAGTCCACACACAAACGTGAACTCTCATCCTTCTTCTTCACTAACAATATTGGTGCTCCCCAAGGCGAATTACTGGGTCGTATGAATTACTTTCCCAACAATTCCTCTATCTGCTTCTTGAGTTCCACCAACTCTGTCGGAGCCATATGGTATGGAGTCATCGACACTGGCCCGGTTCCAAGTACCATGTCAATCGCGAACTCCACTTCTCTATTAGGAGGTAACCCTGGTACTTCTTCTAGAAACACGTCTTCAAATTCTTACCACTGGTATGACAGACTTTATCTCTCCTCCATCTACCTCTAGATGTGTTAAGATCAGGAAACATTGAGCACCGTCATGTAGCTCCTTCAAAACCCCGTGAGACGATAACAATTCAGGCTTCTCTAAGTTGGGAAATAACAACTTCTTCTCTCGGTAGTCTATAAGGATACGATTGGCAGAGAGCCAATCCATTCCTAGGATCACTTCTAACTCCTGTAGAGGTAGGCAAATCAGATTCACTTTGTACCTGCGTCCTTCTACCTTCACTGGACACCTAGTACACAAGGACGATGTCCTGACCAAACCCGATGCCGGAGTAGATACCACAAGGTCACATTGTAGTTCACAAACCAGCAAACCTAACCTTTGCACACAAGTTTTAGACACAAAAGAGTGTGTTGCTCCAAAGTCATACAATACACATGTAGATTTACCAGCAATCACACAATGATCCATGACGAGGTTACCTGAGCCTGCTGCCTTCGCTCCAGTCATGGCGTACACTCTCTCCGATGCCTGAGGCTTGTTGCCTCCCCTTCTCTATTGGTTCTGGGCTGGGGCCAGAATTGTGGTACGCGTCGCTGTCCTTGCGAGGGTGGGGCAATCCCTGCCGAAGTGGCCTTCCTTGCCACAATTGTTGCACCTCTTGAAGCCTGCAAGCTGGGGGCAAACATTCCTCTTGTGCGGTCCCCCACACTGGTAGCACTGAATCCTGCCCTGCTGGGAAGAAGACTCCCTAGACCCCTGAGACTAGGAAGGGGGCCTAGTATAGGGTTTTCTCCTCTCCTCGTGCCTATGCTTGGACCCAGATGGTCCTCCCACTCTCTGTTGGTGTGGGTGCTGAGTTTCCACCTCCACTTTCATCTTCTCCATGACCTTAGCCTTCTCCACCAAGGCTACAAAGTCCTTGATGGACAGTGGAGTCACCATCAGCCGAAGATCTCCACGGAGACCGTTCTCAAATTTCCTGCACCGTCATTCTTCATCCAGCGGCATGTTGTAGAAACGACTGAGATACTTGAATTTTTTCGCATACTCAGCCATAGATTTGCTTCCTTGAGTCAACTGCAAGAACTCCACCTCTTTAGCATATTTGACGCTGTCAGGGAAGTACTCAGAGAGAAACTTTCTCCTAAAGACCTCCCAAGTAATTGGTTTCTGCCTCTCCTCCATGATGGACTTCATACTGATCCACTAGTGCTCAGCCTCACCCATGAGCATGTAAACCGCGAAGGCCAGCCTGCTCTCCTCGGGGCACATCTTAGCATCAAAGATTCTCTCGATGTCCTTCAACCACTGATCTGCGACATCTGGACTGGTCTTCCCATTGAACTTAGTTGGATAGTGCTTCAGAAAGTCTTCCAAACTTCATTCCCGATGGTAAGGTCTTGGTTCAGGACCGTGGACAAGGGTAGTGGTATTGTTTTCGTCCAACTGACGGAGGGCCTCTATGTGTTGTCTGTGAGCGTCCTCAGCAGCCACCCTAGCAACCTCCATCTACTGCATTACCAACTACTGCTGCTCAAGCGATGCCGCCTGTCGCTGCATTGATGCTTCATGTTGTTGCATCATTGTTGTACTCTGTTGTGTCATAGCAGTCACCATCGCTTCTATCGCCTTGGCGATATCTGGTGCGTCGCCCTGAGAAGGCTGAGAGTTCCTACGCTGAGGTGCCATGTCACTAGCACATAGGAAAAATAAGAGTTAGACTTGGTTAGCTGAGAGCTTAGCTAGCAACACACAAGGTACAATGGTAGCTAAGTAGGCACACTAGACCATAAATCCTAAGGAACGACTGCTCTAATACCATAAATGTAATGTCCCAATTAAATAGATAAATCCAATTTAATTAAACGCCTCATACATAAATGTCCAAAGGGTACGAAGATTTGAGATATGAAGTACATAGTATCCCCAACATGGTCATAGCAAAAGAAAGAGCCTCCACTTGGCCTCCACATCAATGGTTAACAAGACATTTTCAAGTGATTATGAACGTCATTGGTATTTGATCAACACTAGTGATTTGATAATCAATCATTCATACTATTTGAATGCATTCTTGATGTGGAAAGGTTCAGAACAAATATTCAAGACTACCGAGTTATTACTTCTAAAAGGCATTGATCTTTCCGGTAATAACTTTTCAGCAGAAATTCCAGTGGAAATAGAGAATTTAGTTGAGTTGGTTTCATTAAATTTGTCAAGAAATAATTTTATTGGACAAATCCCTTCAAATATTGGAAATCTAAAATCACTTGAATTTCTTGATTTGTCAAGAAACCAATTTATTAGTTCAATTCCTTTAAATCTTGCTCAAATTGATCGACTCACTATGTTAGATTTGTCACATAATCATATAAGTGGAGTTATTCCAACTGGTACACAACTACAAAGTTTCAATGCCTCAAATTACAAAGATAATTTAAATCTGTGTGGACCACCACTTGAAAAATTATGCATTGATGATGAGCTATCTCAAGATCCGATCTTTGAAATTCATGAATATTCTCTTTTCGGTCATGAATTTTACGTCAGTATGACAGTGGGATTTACAATAACCTTTTGGATTACATTTGGCTCAATCTTATTCTTGAAGACCTAATGAACAATTTAATTGATGACATTTATATGGTAGTGGTGAAATTCTCCAATTACAAATGGTTGGTGCAAGATGGATTAACAGGTAATGTGTGTTGCGGTTTTCTTACACATATTTGTTTGAGCTTTTCACATTATGTTTATCTATATATATATATATATATATATATATATATATATATATATATATATATATATATATATATATATATAAATATAAAAGAATATTCTATTTTGGTATCACATTTCTATTCACAATTTTATCATTTAATAAATAACCATTTTTTTAAATTAAAACAATAGTTTTACTATTTTTATATTTTAAGTAACCTATTTGTTACTATTTCATTCATTTGATATATTTTTTTAAATTAATCATTTTTAAACTAAATTAAGTATGTTTAATAAAATAAATTATCAACAAAATAAATAAAAATTATTTATAAAAAGCAATTAAAAAATTTATTTACTTTTATTTTGAAAATTAAAAAAAGTAAACGTACACCATGTATTTTCACTGATTTATCCAATCAGCTTTTGGCATCATGCTTATATATATAATGGTCATAAACGTTAGTTTATGTATATATGAGAAACTTATGTCATCAAAAAAACCCGAATAACTAATAAAAATAATTTTGTCACGAGTTAAATTTATGTAATATTGTTGCTGTAATGGTTTAATTTCTTATAAATTGTTTACAAAATACTAATAAGAAACAAATATTTTAATAAATAGTAGATTAAAAATTATAAACTGTGGAAGGTTTCAGTAGAATTTCATATATTTTTAACTATTTTAATATAATTAATTTTGATAATTATATAATCATGTAAATATTTTAAAGAGACACATAAATAAAAGATAAGTTTTATGAAAAACTGATGTGTGTCTGTTCCAGCTGAAACATAATATTTTCACACTGTATTACTCATTATCATAATAATTATTTTTATTCATTAAATAAGATTAAAAAATTAACTATTATTTAAAATATCATAAAAATTTCCTTACAATATTATTGTATATTTGTTAAAATAGTTTTTTTTTCTTCTATTTTGAGACTTGAAATGACAAAATAGACCTGTTTGCTTCTTTTTCTTTTTTTTTTTGAAAAACGAAAATTCTATTTTAAAAAAAATTATATTTTGAAATTTTTTTTT
>Ga0214543_1011400_pt1 | contig 12482 bp, 6 predicted proteins | sample CNSS2metaG_FD_160094 | JGI IMG/M metagenome (GOLD analysis project Ga0214543, IMG submission 160094) | Root nodule microbial communities from cowpea collected in UCLA plant growth center, Los Angeles, California, USA - CNSS2 | ecosystem: Host-associated > Plants > Roots > Nodule | place: USA...
TAAAAAAAGAAAATAAAAATAAAAAAGAAAAAAAAAATAAAAAAAAAAAAAAAAAAAAATTAAGGAAAAAAAACCTAAAAAACCCATGAGACACGTAACACTAATTGTTTATTATCATTAATAATTTAAATAGAATTAGTAAAAAAAAATACCAAATTGAACAAATTTGACAAAAATTACTGATTAATAAAAATATAAAATTAAAATTAAATTGACAAAATTGAACAAAAATAAAAATTAAATTTAAATAAAAATATTTTTTTATATGTGAATTATTTTCAATTGTTATACATTTTTGTCTCCACATATTTGAATTATTTGTCATATTTTTGTTCATAGATGGAAAGATCTACGCTGATATTAAGTTTTTGTAAACTCAGTCCTAACTCCCTTGATGGGTTGGGAAAAACAAAGACAATATTTTAAATATACATAATTGTTTTTGTGTAATTAACATTTCATTTTTTATAATGATACAAATTTATTATTATTACAAATCTAAAAATAAATATAAATAATTTTTATAATTTAATTATACATAATCATTTTTTTAAAAAAAAAAATTTAAAAAGCTTTCAAATAAGAAATATTATTTTTAAAAAACGGTACTTAAAAAAATAAAATTAACAAAGTAATTATTTGAACTTAAAAAAACAAAGCAGGAGTATATAATTATTCTTAATGTGTTTAGGGACGTAGAGCATCTCAAATAATTGCCGAGCTTTGGCACTTTGAAGTAGCAAAATTTAAAATATGTTTTTTAAATAATTATACTTAGTTATATATTTAATTTTAATATAAATTTTATAATGTTTTTTATAAAAATTAACCAATTTATTAAATTTTTTTAAATTGAGATCAAATACAACTTTTATATATATATATATATATATATATATATATATATTATAATACTTTTATTAAAGTTTAATTTTTATTAAATATTTTTTGTTTAAGATTAAAATTAATTTAAAATTGGGAACACAAATTTTAAAGATGACTACTAATATCATTGATCTAAAATTTTAAACTAATTCTAATCTCAAACCAAAAAAATTTTAAAAAATTTTAATTTTAATAAAAAATATTATAACATTTATATAAAACTTAAATTTGGTCTCAATTGGAAAAGGGACAAAATAGTTTCATTTAAAAAAAATGGATTAAATTGAACAAAAATAATAAATATAGGAATCAAATTAAATATTAAACATTGACCTTGATACGTGACATGTTGCGGTGTTGACGCATAAATATTCTTATAAAAATAAAAAAAATTAAAATTTAAAAAAAAAATTAAAATAAAGAAAAACCAAAAAACTCATGAAGTGGTACAAGACTGACTCTGTTCATTACCGTAAATTACTCGAATGGAATTAGAAAAAAATTATCAAATTGAATAAAATTGACAAAATTAGAACCTAATTGATAAAAAGATAATATTATAACTAAATTGACACAACCGAATAGAAATAGAAATAGAGACATAATTTAAACAAAAGTATATTTTTATATTTGAATTATTTTATTCTATTGTTGTTCATAAATGGAAATGGTCTACGCTGATACAAAGTCATTGTAGACTCAGTCCTGGTTCCCTTGATGGGTTAGAAAAAAATATACATTATTTCAAATATACATAATTGTTTTTCTGTAATTAACATTTCATTTGTTATAATAATACAATTTTTTTTTATTATTATAAATCTAAAAATAAATATAAATAAATTTTATAATTTACTCATACATAATTATTTTATTTAAAAAACATTTAAAAATCTGTCAAATAAAAAATATTAGTTTTAAAAAACGGTCACTTAAAAAATTAAAATTAACATAGTAATTATTTTAACTTAAAAGAACAACGCAGGAGTACATAATTACTCTTAATGTGTTTAGGGACATAAAGCATCTCAAATAATTGTCAGAGCTTTGGCACTTTGAAGTAGCAAAATTTAAAATATGTTTTTTAAATAATTATATTTCTATATCGATAAGAACTGAATTGTTTTTGGCTTTCATCTCTTTCTTTTTCTAATTTACGTAACATAAAAATATACAGGTTAAATTACATATCTTTATTCAATTTTTTCAATTTAGTCTTAATTTGTTTTTTCAATCAGATTTTAATTTTCGTCAATTTTAATTGATTTGGTCCTTCTATCTAACTCCGTTCATTTCGTGATCTTTTTGTTTAAATTTTTTTAATTATCTTTTATTTTTTGTTTTTTTTAATTATTTTTTAATGATTTAAAAGATGTCCATCGTCAACTCAGAAACATATTATATGAGTCGATGTTTTATATTCAATTAGTTTTTTATATTCTTTATTTTTTTCAATTTAATCTTAATTATTTAATTTTTATATAAATGTTATAATGTTTTCATTAAAATTCAAATATTTATTAAATGTTTTTTGTTTATTTTATAATTAATTTAAAATTAGAACGAAAATTTTAAAGATGATAACTAATATCATTGATCTAAAATTTTAAACTAATTCTAACCTTAAATAAAAAATATTTAATAAAAAATTGAATTTTAATAAAAGTATCATTATAACATTTATATAAAAATTAAATTTGATCTCAATTTGGAAAGTGATTAAATTGCTCTATTTCAAAAAACACAATTGGAACTAAATCGAACAAAAATAACGAATATAAGAACCAAATTGAATATCAAACATTATTGTTAGGTTAACACATGAATATTTTTTAAAAATTAAAATTAAATTAAAAAAACTAAGAAAAACACGAGGTAACACGTTGTAATCAATGTTGTTACTGTTAATCATTTAGAGAAGTTAGTCGAAAAGAAAAAGATCAAATTAAATAAAATTGATAAAAATTAAAATCTGACTGAAATATTATAACTAAATTAAATAATATTATAACTAAATTAACAAAACTGAATGAAAATAAAGACCAAATATATAATTTAACCAAATATATATTTTTATATTTGAATTATTTTGTCCTATTTTTTGTTCATAAATAAAAAACTTCTATGCTGATACTAAATGTTTGTAGACTAGTCGTTCTGACTCCTATAATGGCGTTGGAAAAAAGTACAATATTTTAAATGTACATAATTTTTTCTGTGTAATTAACATTTCATTTTTTTTATAATACTCACACCCAATCTATTCACATTATTTTCAAAATTGCTATCCTAATTTTTTTTGGACCGGTTCATTACAACCGATTTAATATGCTGGTCTAAAAATTCTTATTTTGCACTAGTATGCGTTTTTCACGGTATTAGGGTAGGACTAATAATGTGCTTGTAGGAAATTTGATAGGTTAGCTTTAAGTGTAAAAAGTGGGGATTTTTTAGACTAATTGTGTAAATTTCATATTACATTCTAACTTCTCTTTTTTGTTTTAAATCTTAACGTGGAGAAATGCTATATTGAGTACGAGAAGTCATGTATTGATTTAATGACTTTATGCAAATAGAATCTTTTATATTCGTTATGACAACTTTTTTTTTTATTTTTTTTTATTTTGGTTTAGCTTTAAGATTTGTGTAGAGTAAAAGTTTGTCATATAATAGATGAATTTTAATGTATTTATTATATATTATATCTAGTTTATCACAAAATAAATTTATATTTAATACTTAGTTCACTACTACATATATTAATTTTAATAACATTTTAAAAATGTTGCTAAAATCTAAAAAAATGTTACCATTTGTAAAAGTAACATTTATACACATGTTATTTATAGTGCATGTTACTAAAAAGTTTTAGTAACATTCTTACGTATTATTTGTATCATTTTTAAAAATGTTACCAATCAACATTTTTACTAACATCTATAAAATGTTATGAATTTAATTTTTTTTAACATTTCAAAAGTGTTACTTATAAATTTTCTAACATTTAAAGAAAATGTTATCGGTATATTTTCTAACATTTAAATAAATGTTACTAATTATCTTATTTTTTAAAATTTTAAAATTGTTATTAAAGATGAATGATTTTGTGCTCATCCAAGATTCTGAAAGCATTGGATCATGCAAAAGAATAGTGGATATTTCATATTGTTAGGTTCTCTAAAACTATTAAGAAATACCTTGAATTATGTAATTTACAATTCTCTAGAGCAAGGATGCTTTCATCTCCTCAACAACACCCTCAATCACAACTTTTACCCCTACTATGGCCCACATTTCTACTCTATTTGGCGCTCCTCAAGCCGAAGCCTTTGATGAGCTAATTCAACTATGAAAACTTAAGATAAATTTAAGCAATAGTATAACCAATTTCATGTTTTGACACGACAAAAATATCTGTATACCAGCAGCAGCAACTTTGTTACCTGTATCAAATCCTTCCAATTCAGTTCTTTCCGGTTCATCTAGATGTACATGCCTGTCAAAGTAAGTAATTTAGATAATCATGTTTAAACATATAATGAACCAGCTGGAGTTGATAATCCACTCTTCTAGTCTACCATTCCTACTCTAGTAAATTCTTGCATGCCCAAACGTATGATTTTAAACTATTCAACATTGATGTATATAGAAAATGCATCAAATAACATTGTTACAATAAACAATAAGAAGATGAATTTCAAATCTTACATATCAACCAGGCCAGACATAACAACATCTCCATAATCTTTAGCATCATCATTTCTACATTCTCTTTTGAAATTAAAATATATAAGATTAGTTCAATCAATCATCCTACAAAAACACAATACCAATACAAGAAAAAGTACCAAGCCAACTATAGGGAGTATGTTCTTCTAAATTCGAAAATCATTCTCAACTTTTGCACTTAACGAGCAAATAAAGAAAGTGAACCGAGCTATGAAATGAATCTAATTAGAATAAGCAATCATGGTTTCTATGTTGATGTGGTCAATTTAGGTGTTATTTTCCTCCCCTCTTCGAGTCAGGCCCTCCTCCACTCTAGACTCCACTTTTTGCTGCTTTATTCTGTCAAAAAAAGGTTTTACAAGAAAAATAAGCAAGTATGATTCATACCAAGATATCAAGTTTCCCAAATTTGGTTTCGATGAAATAAGCTAAAGTTGCAAAACTAGCAGGGTCATTCACATCAAGCAGATAAAAAACCAGAAGGTTTGAGAGACCAAACTCTTTCAGTGTTTCAACTGCTTTCAAGCCCCTCTCCTCACCTCTAGCTGTTAGCACCACCACAACCCCACTTGAAGCCAACTTCTTACGCACCTCAAAACAAATCCCTTTGTTTGCTGCTGTCACAACAGCAAACCTGAAAGATATGATTTTATTAATGTCTCAAGATTAAGAAATTACCAAAACAGAATAATATATAACTAATATGTCAATTCACAGTAACTATTTTTTGTCAAAAAATACTGTATTATGTCAACTCCAAGAACGTCCATAACCATTTCACCTACCATTTTCACTATTTAAAGTTTTAACTTTAGATCTAACACCTTGAAAAGGTTTAATCATTACTTTAATCTTTACAACTAATTACAGGTTTTAATGTTATCCTTTTTAATCATTTCTTTCTATTAACTAATACTGCAAAGATAAGATACATATAAAATTTAAGTCTGAAACACATGTGTATAAAATGTTAGACGTGAGTATATGAAGAATTCAAGGAAGAAAATCTATATGACAAGTTTTGAGAGAAAAAAATAAGTGATGGTTATGGCAAATATATGGTGAGTAAAAACCGTACCCTAGCGGTCTTTGCGAGCTAAAGTAAATGTGCAAAGCCACATTTAAAGTTTTTAAATGATAAATGTTAAAAGGAAATTTTAAAGGATGCTTATACTTGGTTGATTATCGTTACTCTAATTTTGGATTGCAAGGAATGATTGAAATCTTTGATGAGCATGAATGTTGGAGGTAGTCCAAAGGAAGCAAAATTGTGATTTAGAGATTGAAATGACTTATGTTTTAATTGTATTTCTCTCTATATTTTTTTTTCTTTGCTTAATTTTGTAATACATTAAATGTATTTTATAGACTGAAATAACTCAGAAAATTTCGTAACACAGAACTCTAACAGTTACACATATAAAGAGTCATGTGAATGCCACTAAATACTCTTAATAGACAAACGTCAATTTCCATTAAACACTTATAACAATACATTATTCAATAGACCATGAGTTATTAAATCAACTCAGTATACATTTAAATGTTTAAGAATGAAAACTTGAGCAGAAGTTTTGGATCTGCAACCACACATAATGATTGCCAACCTAGACACAGTTTATCTAATTTTAATGCATTTTCTAAAAGAGAAGTTTTAACTTCAAGAAGGACAACTTGAGTACCAATATCAAGATCAATGCTGCAGAAAAAAACCATAAAAAGCACAAGTAATACTAAGTTGATATATTATATACCTTAATGAGTACCACAAGTAATCACTTCTATCAACAATTTTGAAATACTAATAGGTTCACTAAGAGCACTATTGTTATCGAATATAACACTATTATTAACATAAAGTATGTTGAGATCTTGAAGCAACTTCTTGTGAATTTTATACAGAAAATAAGAATAGAGAAATTCAAGTAAACTTAGAGCATAATTTAGAGTATAACTAGATGGTCCCTCCCTTGTAATAGAATGTGTCCCTCTTGTAAAAAATGTTTCTAATGCATTGTGCTACGTTAGACACTTAAATTGTCCATCTCAATAATCCCTCTAATCCATCTTAAATCTATCTTTTGGTGAAAAATTAATATATATCAAAGATATTTTTATTGCTAGCCACTATGATACAATGATGTCCAAATCAGAAACAACTTACTCAAAAAATTTGACAGTAGGCTTGATTAGAATTTTGAGTTTACTTTTATTGAAGTTTATCTATCAGTAACTTGAAAAAATCATAAGGGGCAGTACATGTCTCTCACCTTTACGGTGCAAACGAAAAATTGACTACCATTGATGTTAGCACCAGCATTTGCCATGCTTAAAACTCTAGAACTAGAATGCTTCATTGCAAGAAATTGTTGAAACTAGAAATGTAAGCAGATTAATTAAAGTGAATTTTAAATTGGAAAAAAAAAGCTTAAACTGAATTTTTATCATTATTAACATTATTTATGGTAGCATTTTTAATTATATATGGTAACATTTTTTAAAAAGTATTATTATAGTTATTCATAATATTCATAAGGTAACATTTACAATAAATATAACAAAAAAATTGTTGCTAAATCTAATAATTCTTGTAGTGGTTTTTGAAACTCATTTTTTGCTTCTTTTAAATTAAAACCATGTGACAACCTAACCTAACATTTTGTAAATACAAATTTGAGTTTCAAAAAAATTACGACATCATCGTTTTTTTTTTTTCTTATCCATGTTAGTTATTGGAACACATTTGATTATTTAAAAGAAAAATTGAAACCAAGTCAACATCCTAACTCATTACTTCTTTACACAATACTTCTTTTTTATTACCATACACATTTGCACTTCAAAAAATTATCACGTTGTTTGTAATTAGTCATACATGTTATCTTAAAACCTACACATATGTGTGCAAAAACTGTAATTTCATTGGCCTCCTAAGTATATTCGATAATTAGTTCTTGGATCACATTGATTATTTTTAAAAAATAAAATTAACCCATGTGAACTTCAAAAACTACAGTATCATTATTTATCATTGTTCATACATGTTAACCTATAACCTAGTCATAAGTTTGCAAAAACTGTAACCCTGTTTCCCAGATAATAAATTTATATTTGATATTTAATTCTTGGAACACATTTATTCTTTATAAAAAAAATTGAATCCTTCAAAAGCTTAACCCAATTTTTTTATTAATAACTCTACTTAAAATAAAATTAATTAATTAATCATTTTGTAGTTGTTCATGCATGCATGTTAACTTAAAACCTATACATAGGTGTGCAAAAACTATAATCTCGTGAGCACAAAATGAATTTATATTTGGTACTTAGTTCTTGGAACATATTTTGTTGTTTAAAAAAAATTTGAAACCTTGTGAACAAAATGACAGACAAAGAACTATTGCATTGGTCCATAGAGAGCACAGTGAATATGGTAGGGTTAATGTTTGTGTGATTGATGTTGGTTCCATTGATGCAAGTGCAACCGGAGTTAATGTGCACCATGGATTCTCTAGCGAACCCAGGGATTGCTTGTTCTTAGTGAGATTTGGAGGTCATGTTTTAATTAGATTGTGGGAGGGTGAGCTAAGTAACAAAAACCTTTGTATTTAAGTATTCTATTTGAATGTTAATTACATTTTCAAAAGAGAACAAATATTTTTAAGGATCAAAGACAATTGAAGTTAGTCTCACTGGTTAGAAGTTGAACAAGCTAGAAGCACCTATTTTTCAAATTAAGCATGTAATTCTATATTATGAATTGTTGTCATTGTGCAGCATTAGTTATGATGTTATGGATAAAGCTTACTTTCAACCTTTGAGAAAAGGTGGCATCGGGATACAAACACATTATGCCTTTATATCCCTTTTGAGGGACAACTCTTGCCATATAGCGTGTTGGATTTCGATAGTGCCTCAAGTTTATTGGTGGAGTTGCTTGGGGTGGATATAGGTGATGCGACTACAGATATTAGACATTATTGTGTATCCCATGTCAAATTGAATTTTTGAATTGGCTCCCAAAAGTATATGTTGACAGTTGTGTCCACCAGAAATGGGACTGTACATCAAGGCCTTACCTATTGCATCTGGTGGGATGCACCATATTTCCAAATAATAGTGTGACATCAATTAGCATATCATACTTGTAGTTATTTCGTAATATTGGATGTGTGGTTGCTACTCGTGGAGAGTTGTGAAACTTACTCATATGTATGACCAATTCGTGGATGTTTTTTTTACCAATGTGAAGAAAATAGTATTATCACTACAAGAAAAATGTACAAATATTGACTATTATTTTTGTAATTTGCATCGTTTTGAACCATCGTTGTTTACTCCAGTAATGACTTCTAGAAACGTTGTAACAACTGTCCGTTTACACTAAGTGACAGTTTAAAGAGATAAAAAAGTCAATTACAATTGACGTAATATTCTTCCGTTCTTGTCTTTGTTGGATTAACAGAAGAAACATTATCAACACATCTTCCATACCCACACAAAACAAATGGAAAAGTTGATAAAATACAAATATCACCGGTGATTCCAAGCCCTAAAATTTTAAGTAAAATATAGTTAAAGCGTAAAACAATACGAATTTATAAAATATAATTTTGGCTTAAATAAACTATTCTTCTAAAAGTGTGAAAATTAATATTCTTGTGACCAAGACATCACAATAGAATTCATGTCTGATAAATGGAGTTGAATTTGGTATTGCGAGGCTTCGGCTCTTTCACCGACAGAAGTAACAAGAATAGGGTATTGAAAGCCTCAAGACGCAGTGCAATTACAATTTACAAATTCATCATCGTTTTGATTAGAGGAACGTTGAATGCAATTAACATTTGTACCTCCTACACCTGAATGATGAATTTAAGGATTACAATATTAGTTGTTGCATAATAGATTGACCTCTAATTTGCAAGAAAATAAATATCAATAACACCCCTACAATTTCAAAGTCAACAGTAATAGAAAGAAAAAGATGAATAAATCAGCTTCAAAATGTCAAACAAGTGATCTAATTGGTAGAATATATCAAAAAGAACATAAAAGCACACACTTTTGAACATTTCAAATTCACACACCACGTTTAAAATTAACATTAATGCAAAGTTACAAGATAAATACTAGTAAAAATGACATTATTTATAAAGAAAAGGTGGCTGAAGAGCAGCAACACGAAATCCTCCGATTGAAAAGGGGGAAAACACAACGAAACATTGTCGTGTGCCTGCCACACTATTCACAAGAGGAGAACGAAACATAGGTAATGGTGCTCCTTGTATCAACAATGAAAGCAGACATCTGCAAAGGAGTCCCAATCCAAAGTCGTTTCGTGTAATTCCTAAATCATTTCCAAAGTCACTTAAATTTCATATTAACGATTTTTATTAAATAAAAACAAAACCGAAAAAGAATGAAGTGTGAAACGACGACAGAAGAGGATTACCCGTTGAGGAGGAGATCGTTGAGGAGTCCAATATGCACCTTCAGATGGTGTTTGGACTCAGATTTATAAAGTTTGTGAGGGGAAATAAGCACAAACATGGTGACTACTGTATTTGCAAAGTCAAAGTGCACACCCGGTGCAGTTTTGGGATTTTGCCTCGCATTATAGGCTTCAATTATGCATATCATAGTGTTGTGACATTTTTACAATTCCTGTCAACCTTTTACCTCCATTCCCCAAATATCCGAGACAGAATATGTTTTTTTGCCTCGATTACAAAATACCTGATGCCATAAAGTTTTATAGGCTTCAGTTTCACTGACCCAAAGCAAAAAAGTTAGTTGATATTTCAAAAATATCATAGGGAGAGTGACATTTGGCCTTGGTGGAATTGAACCGGTGCTAAAGCCCTATTTTCCTTGGTTAAAAATTGAACAAAGGCCATATACTTAATTATGGATTCAAAATCGTGAATGCACTATTCTTCGTCTTCAACTGCCAAATCCCCTTCTTGCACCAGTGGCATGTGACTTAGATTATGAATAATAGAGGGTCGAACTCCTTCTACAGAACCCCATCCACACATCGTCGATACCACCAAGCCCAAGAAGACGAAGACCCAGACCTACTCCCTTGCTGAGTTCACTGTCAAGGCTAACACCGTCTTTGTCGATCGATATCTCATGGTCCTCCCAATTAGCTTGTGCCAACATTCCACCGAGGAGTTCGATTGCACCTATTGGGTTCTTTTAGGGTTTCATATGAGGCCAGGCAAAACAATCCTTTCGAAGCTAGGGATTTAAATCACAAGCTTTCCATTCTTGCCTTTACGAGACAAAGAATTTCAAGGGAACAAGAAATCCTCAAGAGGGTTTAAGAGGAAGGAAAGGGATTGAGAAGGGTCGTCAAATGAAAAATTACAAAAGAGAAAAATTAGAAAGAGAGAGTATGTAAAAAAGAGGGAAATATAAGAGGTAAATGAAAAGTTAAATGTTTTAAAAAAAATAATGATTTATTATAAAATGACACTTTAAAATGTCATATTTTTTATTGGTAATGTGACTTAAAATAGTAACACTTAAAAACATCATATTATACATATAAATTATGGCAGTTATTAGAATGTTGTATTATAATGTAAATTGTGACATTTTTTTATAAAACGTCATATTAAAAATGTCACTATGTACAGGATTTTTTGCAGTGTATTTCGATAAGTTGTTATTTGCTTATGTTTGTATAAATATTAAAATTAATTTGGAATAAGTGTGGATATATGAGCACTTTTTACATTGTGAAAAAGAGGATTATGAATCACACATATGATGAAGTTCAATCATGAGTAACCAGATGGGTTATTGGACAAAATATATCCATTCTTGGTGTTGTACGCTTGCAGTTTAGTCTGTCTAATGCTTGTTGGGTCATATGGACTCCATGTGAGGGTCATTGCCAAAGTCGTCCATTTGAGGCAATCTCTATGTTCTTAGGCTACATTTGACTGAGCATTTGTGTTTAGTGCCATTGTTCAAAGCGTGTCTTGCAACAATACATCTATAAGCAAAGCATTCCACAACCACCTATGCCATACGAAAGGAGCATTTACGATGTTATAGTCGATAGGTGGTTGCACTTTGTTCACCACCTCATCATAGGTGTGAGTGAGGATACTATGAATGGTTTGAATTTGTCTCACATCCATATATACTTCCTAGGTCGGATAGTGATCTACTGATTGTATTACCGCATCATCTGACACATAGCCCAAATGAGGGACTGTAAGTTCCACCACCACGACAGGATTACAAATATCGGGTAAGTATAATATATGTATTATTTCTTTATTTATTGTTTATTACTTATTTATTGTTAATTTATCTTGCTTTTGAAATTAATGTGACCAATAAATTATGATCTTTATTTGTTATAGGGTATAATAAATTGAATTGAAAGCATGTTGTAGAAGATGATAAAGTGTAGACATGTTGCTGATTTTGTTATGTATTAATTGTTGACATCGTAACAATTTAATGAATGTTTCTTATGCATTATTTTCATTGGATGTAATATAAACATACATGGTAAAAAAGATCAATATTTCGTAATTATTATTTTTGGTTAAAACAATTTGCCCAATATACAATAATCGCATAAATCGACTACAAGCATCAGTGCAGGAAGGGCCTTTGGCAGCGGTTGTTTATCATATTCTGCACCGGTTCGGGAACCGAAGCATATTGGGGCGAGGCCAAAAGAGCACAGCTTTTGGCCTCGGTTAAGAACCGAAGCCATAAAGTGCCCTTCTGCCTCGGTTCAGACAAACCCGAGGCCATAGAGCCCACCTTTTGGCCTCGGTTTTCTGTGCCACCCGAGGCCATATGACCTTCTTTTTTTTTTTTTTTATATTCCATAC
>Ga0214543_1011401_pt1 | contig 12480 bp, 5 predicted proteins | sample CNSS2metaG_FD_160094 | JGI IMG/M metagenome (GOLD analysis project Ga0214543, IMG submission 160094) | Root nodule microbial communities from cowpea collected in UCLA plant growth center, Los Angeles, California, USA - CNSS2 | ecosystem: Host-associated > Plants > Roots > Nodule | place: USA...
GGGGACTGGTGTACCACACCCAGCCGATCCCGATAACATACCAACACATATCACCCTTGACCGACACCTATATCGGCCAAGGTTGGGGGACTGGTGTACCACACCTAGCCAACTCGACCAAATAGTAATAAAACGATACATATATGCCAAAGTAGTCAAGTAGTCAACCTAGGCTGAGTCGGCCTGAGCCTTACCAGCCTAAACCGATAACCTGAACGTCTAGAGGGACAACGTGCACAAGACGGCACATGACCAACAAAAGTAGTCGGCCTAGGTCGGCTACTCCGATATACTTAATAAAATCCAAGCCCCCTAGTTTTCAATGAATCCTCCTAAGGGCCTGGGTTAGGGCCCTGGCCCACTTACAACCCAAACTAAAGCCCAAGCCAGGGCCCGACCCATGGCATAACAAAACATAATTAATGCTCTATAAATACACGTGGACCCCAGTAATTAAAGGTACGCATTCATTACTCCATTAATCACTGATTTGACCTTCTGAGCTTTGACTTACTTGAGCTTCGGAGTCCCTTCTGCAGGTAACCCCTCCTGGGTCCAAGCTGACATGTACCAACCGAGAAGAGGTCAACTGAGGAGATAGCGGACTACATGGGTGAGGTGACGCTTGTGCCTAACTTACCTTGTTTGTTCTCTGCAGGAACACCCCCTTTGTGCTTCTTATAACTATTTGCTATTATGCTATTCGAAGGACTAATTAGAGTCATTTCACTTTGCATTGTACATAGTTTCCTGCTTAATGTATGTTAAATTATTTTGGTTACTGCAATTTATATATATTCCTAAGTTATGGATGCATAAATAGTTATTAAACATAGGAAGGTGGTTTTGATATTTCCTTTTCTGCTTGTCCTAAAGAACTACTTCAACTGTCAGCACTTTAGTTACTGTTGGACCAAAATTGCCATCTGAAATCACTGGGAAGACTGTTGAGGAGGTACATGATGTGTCTGGTTTTCTTTTATCAATTCCTGTTAGGAATCCAAGTGTGATTCTAAGTCCCACATTGGCTAGAAATGAGAAAGTGGAGCATTATATAAGAATAAAAACCCATAAACCCATTGCCTTAAGGTTTTGGGTTGAGAGTGGTGTCAGTGCCTTATATGGTTGGGCTCAGGTCTCATTGGTGTATTGTATCTTCCCAGTGAAATCCCCTCTGTAAACCTAACAATTCCCTACATCATATTTTTTAAGTTAATCATGGTTATCATTGACAAATGCATTTGGCTTATTTAGTTGAGTTTACGTCCTTGATTAGGATTTGAGCTACCCTTTCGTTGAACTATATACTAAAGAAAGGAGTATTTCTACAAATGAATACATGGGATACTTTAATATATGCAATAGACTTGGGAATAATGCCAAGATGATAGACCTATTTAGAATTGGATTTAATTTCCCATTTTTTTTTCTATTAAAATATTGTATATTCAAATCCGTAGCTTTGTGTTCAAAATATATGTTCTGATAAAAATGTTGCTGAGAAACTGAGATGAAATTTTCTGAATGTGCTCAAGTATACCTACCTCTCAAAAGATTGATTTATTTATAACAAAAAATAAAAATAAAATAATGAATAACAACTGCTAGTTTCAAGAGAACAATTAAAACATAACAATTTCCTAAGTTACATTAAACTATGCTCTGTTTCCCAAGCTGGGTTCCAGCTTCCATATTATTGTTTCAAAATTTGGTTTGCACAATCCTCTAGTGAGAATATATGCAAGGTAACCTTGTGTAGAGTTATGTTATTTTATTTCTCTCTTACAGTCTAACACTTTCCTAATCATCTAACCTCCTGTAGATTATCAAGGAGTGGAATGCTGAGTTGCAAGAGCGAACTGGAAAATTTAGAAAACAAACAAATGCAATAGCTGAATGGGATCGCAGGATTTTGAACAATCGTGATGTTCTATTGAGGCTTCAGGTTTCTACATGCAAGCAGCTACTGATAAACTTTTTAATTATTTTTTACATGCCAACAGGTTAACTTTTGGCAATTACCACTCTAACTTATTTATAATGTTATAATTTAGATTGAAGTGGCAAAGGTAGTCGGGGTACAATCAAATTTGGAGCGGCAATTGGAGTTGATAGAGACTCATCAACAGGAGGTATTTTTAAAACCAGTTTATTTCTATCTTATTTTTGTAAGTTTTTGGAGGTAATTAATTTTGTTATGGCTGGAAGTTAATAAAATCTTGTACTTGTTTCTATCAATAGTGATCTTTGTCTTTTTACCTAACTAATTGTACTTTGTTCTGATGGTAAAATTCTATTCCATTATTAGAGTTAGAATGTTGCTTCTATGGCAACTTTACAGTGTTTCTTCTTCTTAGCGTATGGGTGTTCAAAGCTACTATCAATCAGAATCTTAATCAGTTCTTTCGAAAATGATTTTCCCTAATTCGGTCTAAATGAAACACATCCAGCATATTCCTCAACGTTAGCACACACCCAACATAAGCACACTTTTAAAAGCCACATGGCCACTGTTGGGAAACTAAGAATTCAAACGCAATCAAATAATGCATTTAGGCTTGCACAGACTAAAAAAACAGCAGTGGTTACTAAATTCAACTGCACTACTATTTTCAAATTAAATAAAACCAGGCCTGTTCTCTAGTAAAACAATATCATTAATTTATAATCTTAAGAAAAAAAATGAAAATAAATCTTTGGGGATATAGCTCAAATTTAAAATTGATAGATTTAGAAATTCAGGAGTGTAGTTCTATTTCTTGAATTTGGGGTACTCAATCTCAAAAGCTAGTTCATGAGGCTCATTGAATCACTATTTAGTTTGTACAATCAATTTATGATCCTAAAACTATTCAAGGCTGTCAAAGTTGTAGATCCTACCATTGGATAGACTAGTGTGAAAAAAACATAAAATGTGAACTCTTAACACTAAGATGGAAGAACCTACTCGTTATGTAAAATTATATTTGAAAACATATATGTGTAACATAACACAAATACAGCGTGATAACTATAAAATCTCGATCTCATGGAACATATATATATACACAGACGCATATACTCATTGCCACCAAAATCTTCATATATACGCATTCAACAGTTCCCAAAACATTTTCCAATATCTTCTGTATTGTGATAAAAGCTTTTATGTCATTCCTGTATTAGGTTGATAAGGCTTTACAGAGTATGGAGGAAGAAGCTGAACGTACTTACAAGGATGAACGTGGTTTGCTTCTTGACGATGAAGCTGCATCGACAAGAGATGCAATGTGAGTTTCGGATCATCATTATTTGTTGACTGATTATTATCTGGATGGATCTGCAGATTGTTTGATTTTATATATTCTATATTTTAAGCTTTTTAAACCTATGTTTGCCTTATTGAATCCAATGTCCATTTTAATATTGTCTTATGTGAAGTGATTTTGCTTCACCTCAAACATTGGATCTAATATTGAAGTTCTTATTGGTAGATCATCTGTAATTTCATTGCACATGCTCTGTGTTGTTGGTGGTTTAGAATGGACAGAGATTTGCACCTCCATAAAATCCATACTAAATAACAATTCACATGAAATTAAGTTTTCCACTGTATACGTTTTCATCTGATTTAGGGTTATATTTCAACTCCTTTCCCTCCTTATCTTCATTGATGATGCTTTCTGTCATTTTTTGTTTCTAATACCTTCATTTGCAGGTATGAGCAATCTGAATTAATTGAAAGGGAACTTGAGCAGATGACTGAACAAATCAAATCGGTTATTCAATCCCTTAATTCAAACCAGGTACTGGATGTTAGCTGTTCTTTCATTCTGATAAGAGAGCAAGAAATCTTGCTTACAATAGTGTTTTGTTCAGGGTGGAGAACTTGATACCCTTGTGGAATGACTCCATTAGATGCAAGTTCGAATTTTAAATAATCAACTAACTTCTCTGATGTGGATTGATGAAAAGGTTTGTATTTTCCTTTGTGCTGTTTATTTGGTACACTAAAAAGATTAGTTTGCTTCAATGTCTAGATTGTTTACTTTCTATCTGGTCTAGATGTATTTTTCTCTGTTTTATTATTTTTAAACATTATGCGCCAAATAAAGATGTTTTTTTTGCTTTCTCTGTAATCCTAGTTGTTAGAAATATGGAACCATCAATTATCAAGAACATGTTTTAGAATGCATTAGAGTTTCCTAGTCTCCTAGATTTGTTGAATTTGCCTCATTTTGAGGAAATTGAAAAATGGATTTTCGAAGTTATTGTGGTTCTCTGGAAATCGTCTCTTTCTGCAGGAGGTTTTTCCCATGAGATGGGAGGGATATGAAGAAGTCTGCATAGTGCATACTTGTTTCATTTTGTTTTTTGCTTTCTCTTTCAAATTCTGACTTTGATGAATCCGCTTCAGGCAGAAGAGTTTTCTTCCCGTATTCATAAGCTAGCTAACCAAGGTTCTGCTTCAAATCGTGAACCGACGGGTCCAGGAATCTGGATGTCTTGATAGTTCAAATTGTACAATTTTTGTATGATTTTTCTTCCAAAAAATTCGGGATGAACTGTTTCAGAATGGTAATTGCCAACTTGTCTATTGGATTTCCAAATACAACTTCTATACTTTGTTAGTAAATGGTCTGTTATGAAGTATTGAGAAGCTTTAGCGGTAAAGAATGATATACTCATTTTAAAGCAGCAACTTTAACCGAGAATGGTTTAGACTTGTTACAAATTATTTTAGGCACTACTGCTACGAAACTTGAGAAGATGGAAATAAAGCAGCAGATGATAGAATAGGGTATTGAAGCATGTCTCCACTTTAAGTTTTAAAAAAATACCTACTAACATTCTTAAAATCCCTATTAAAATTGTATTTAAGACTAAGATGAAAAAGATAAAATTTTCAGATTTATTTATATTGTTTGGAGGGGGAAAAATTAGAAAAATGGGAATGAGTTTAAAATAGATGTAAATAAGTTTGCAACTTTTTTTTGAAATAATTTAAAAATTCGTTTGTGCAAGTTAAATTAGGTTTCATGTTTTAGAAATTGTTTAAGCCTTGGGATGTTAAATTTTGATAGTGATAACTAAACTGGTTTATTTAAAAAATATTAGTTTATGTATAAGCTAATTTAGAAGAGTTTTCATTTTTTTTTAATTGGGTAGAAAGTAAGCTTGTTTTAATTTATAGAAAAATTTCTTTCTATTTTTCTTTTCTTTTTTGGAATGATTTGAATAATTTATTGGATTTCAACTTGATTGATAACTTTTTCTCTCTCTATCAATATCAAAAAAATAAGAGAATGAAATGGAAAAATAATTGCATTTTATCATTTTGAGTAAATCAATTAGAAATAACTTTTTTTAATTTCTACGTTATCTTTATACTTTATAGGATTAAATAGTTATTTGTTCTTAGTTTTGGTTAAGTTTTTTCAATTTGGTCCTACTTTTGAAGTTGTTTCAATTTGGTCATACTTTTCTTAAATTTCATTCAATTAGATCATTTTCTGTAACTTCGTCTAAATAGTTAATAGAATAGTGGCCAGCGTGGTTTGTTTCTGTGACGTGGAGCATTGTTGAATGACGTGACCGTTATTTTACTGTGTTGGCCTTTTAATTTTAATTAGAGAGTTTTAGGGTTTATAATTTGTCGAATTGGGTTTAGGAATTCATTCAGATTTGGGAATTTCTTTCAATTGAGGATTTTAGAGGTTGTGCATTCACTTCCATCAAAGATTGCCTTTCGTTCTGTGAAGATTTTGTCGTGCAGGGTTTGCATCTTCATCGCGGAGGTCAGTTTTTATGATTTAGGGTTTGTTTAATTTTTGCTGATTATTGTTTGTGATTAGTGTTAATGATTAGGGTTTTTTGTCGGTTTTGTTTTTTCATTCGGTGGATTATTTTAATTTGTAGTTGTTGTTGTCTTTGGTGCATTGTTTGGTGAATTTCATGACCCACCATTTTAAATTGTTTGTGTTGTCGCTTTCTGTGGTGGGTTTCATTGTTGTTTGTCGGTTTTAGATTGAGTCTTTGTTTCCCATTTAAAGATTGTTTATAATTTGCAGGCTTTTTATGTTTATTGGTTTTTCCAATGTCTAATGAAAGATTTGAGGTCGTGATCCACCACCGTGGTTACTTTGCCAGCGATGAGTGGTGTAAATATGTTTGTGGGGAAACTACTCATTGGTCATACGACCTTGACCGATGGAGTTATTTCGAAATATTAGGGCCTCTTAGGGAAATGGGATATCATAGTGTAAAGGGTTTGTGTTATTATGTTGAGATGTTGTTGCACCCCTTGCATGATGATAGGGGTGCACTTAATATGGTTAATATCGCAAGGCATTATGGCAAAGTGCACATGTTTGTTATGCATGGAGTTGATGAAGCCCAAGTAGAGGATAATATAGTGGAATCTGAAGGAGGTGTTGTGAGACCTTTAGAGAGTGGTGAAAACAGCCATGTTGTTGATGGAACAAAAGTTGAGATAGATGGTGAATTTGAAGTAGTAGGTACTGAGATTGTAATAAGGTCTGATGTGGATGAAGTTGTAATGAACAAAGACACTGAAATTGGATTGGAGGAAGGTGAAGTGGGTGAAAGTTTAAGAAGTTCCGATCCTGAAATTATAGCTGAGGATGTGGGTGAAGGTATTGGAAATTTGGAAATAGAAGTAGTAGTTGAGGATGTGGGTGAAGGACTTAAAAATTTGGAAACAAAAGTAGGAGTTGAGGATGTGGGTGCAGGTATTGGAAATTCAGAAGCTGAAGATGGAGTTGAGGGTGTGGGTGTAGGTGTTGGAAATCCACAAGCTTAGATTGGGCTGGAGGATATAGCTGAAGGTGATGATGAAAGGGAGACAGATATTGATATTGATGTTGAAAATTGGATTGATTCTGATGCATATTCTTTAAGAGATAATGATGGGTATGAATGGGGTTGTGGTAATGGAGGGGCTAAAGGCATAGTTGATGTAGAAATAAATGTTGATTATGGTGAAGAAAAATCTGTTGAAGGTTTGGTGTCAGTTGAAGTTGGTCCAAGTGAACACAACCATGATAGTGATTATAATAATGAAAGGGTTCATGATGATAATGACCATGCTAACACTAGAGATAAAGGACGGTCTAATAATGGTTGGGAGTCAGAAGAGTTGTTTAGTTTTGAGGGCAGTGACAGTGAGACAGAGAACGATGGGATTAGCAGCTGTGGTTTTTTTGGGACATTTAAGAAACCCAAATCTATGGCTGATTACAAGTGGGAAGTAGGAACAACTTTTGTGGATAAGGCACAGTTTGTAGATGGTGTAAGAACGTATATTGTTCATGCTGGGAGGAACTTGAAATTTGAGAAAAATGACAAAGAAAGAGTGAGGGTGAGATGTTTAGGGGTGCAAGGCAAGTGTGATTGGTCTCTTTATTGTGGATTTCTGGTTTCATGTAAAACATGGCAGTTGAGAAAAGTGCAAGATTGTCATAGGTGCAGTAGAGAATTTAGTATCAATTTGATGAATTCGAAATGGTTGAGTCAAACCTTAGACAACACATTAGTAGAAAATCCTAATTTGAAATTGGTGGATATACATAATAAAGCTGCAAGGAAATGGAATACAAAGGTCACCGTTTCTATGGCTATAAGGCAAAGCAATTGGCAACAAAGGTGGTTGAAGGATCTTTTAAAGATCAGTACAGAATAATTTATGATTATGCTCATGAGTTGATTAGATCAAACCCCAGGTTCATAGTGAAAGTTAAAGTAGAAGATGCTAATGATGAGAAGATTTTCGTGCGCATTTACACTTGTCTGAAGGCATGCAAGGACAATTTTGTAAGCTGTCGACCCATCATAGGGCTTGATGGATGTTTTTTGAAAGGCCAATATGGGGGTGATCTATTAACTCCAGTAGGTCGTGATGCAAATGACTAGATGCTTCCTATAGCCTATGCAATAGTTGAAGTTGAGAACAAAGACACATGGAGCTAGTTCTTTGAGTTGTTGGTAGAAGACCTAGGAGGTGCTGATATATGTAGGTTTTGCACATTTATGTCCGATCAACAAAAGGTAATTTATGTTCATTCTTTTATGTGAATTCTACTTATAATTCTTTAATATTAATACTAACACACTTGTACATACACAAGGATTGCTTCCTGCCATATAAGAGCTATTGTCTGGTGTTGAGCAAAGATTTTGTATGTGCCATCTATACAATATTAAAGAAGTGAACGAGGAGGCCTTTAAATACCTAATAGCAATTTCACCAAGGTTAGTCATCGATATTGTTACATAAAATCACAGATTATGTTAACAACTAAAAATATTTGTGTCTCCAGATATTGGTCAAGGTCTAAGTTTACCATGCAAACCAAGTGTGACACGTTGGTCAACATGAGTGAAGCCTTCAACAATGTTATTGCTCATGCAAGGACTAAGCCAATCATCACAATGTTGGAAGAGATTCGACTATATATTATGAAGAGATGGTCCAAAAATAGATCCAAGGTGAAGAAGTACGAGGGTGAAATCTATCCTAAGATACGAACCAGATTAGTCGGTATAAAAAGTATCACTTTCTTATACGGATTATAAAATTGATATAGAAAATAAAAAAAAATTATACCTGTCACTTTTATATCAATTCTAAAATTAATATAATTTTTTTTAATCGATATAAAAGATTTTTTAAATTCTCTAAGTGTCTTCTTGTTATCTTTTTACAGCGATACGTAGTTACAAATCTTTAAGAAATGCTAAATTCTCTGTCTTCTTGTTATCTTTTTAAATTGTCTATTTTACTTGACATTTGATACTTGCACGTTTCGTGCATGGATTATTAATTCTTAAAATAATAATGTCTTAACATTAAGGTTTTGGGATAGAATCTCTGGATTCCACCCCTACATATTTTCTTTTTCTACGGTGTCCTTCCATTGGTGGTGTGTTCATTTCTACAATCTATAAATTATCATCTTTTCTCCAATATTTTCGTATTAGGCTACCATTCTTCATGCCCTATATTACATAAATAGTTAGACTTGACGATAGAGTGTTATAAGAAGAAAGGAGCAAGAAGAATAGTTTTAATTTGGAAGATGAAACTCTTATTTATTATCCTAGGAATGTGTGTTGTTGCTTCTTCACCTTGTGTGTGGGGTAGAATGGAACTTCATGCAGGTCCAAGATTCAATGTTATTGACTATGGTGCCATGGGAAATGCTGAAACCGATGATTCCCAAGTATGTTTCTCGCTCTTCCTTTTCTTCTACACTCCTAAATAAACTTAAAAGGAGTATATATAATGTGGTGTTGTGTATGTTTGTTTAAAAGGATAATTTAACTTTTTTTCAAGAAAAATAAATTATAAGTTAAAAATTCACTCACTAATTTATATTATAATAATATCATAATTTTATCTATAGAAATTAAATATTAGTTAATTACTTAGTTGTACATTATTCATATCACTACTTTTTTTTTTGGTACCAAGTATTCTCTTTCTTTTTTCTTTTTTTTTTATCTCAATTACAACTACCACTAGTTAATTTTCAGGACTAGCTTTCACTTGTATCATTTTATATAAACGTTGATATTCTTTTTATTCATTATATGACTTAATTAATTTTGGTTAGATAGAAAGGTTATACTATTAGACTGGCAACACTATGCCAACTCACAAGTTTCGTCTACTAAGGTATAATTTTCTAAAAACTTAATTATGTTATTAGTCTTAATAAAATTTAACATAAATCAAGTTTTAGTTTCTTAAAATTTGTAAAAGTTAATTTTAATCTCTAATATTTTTGAAACAAATTATTTAATCCAAACACACTAGTTATTGAGAGGTTTAAAATGATTTTAAAATTACTTTTAACCTTTTCAAACATTAAAACATTTTTCAATATGGGCTCCTTTTTGGAATTATTTGATATCTCGTTATGGTTTATTTATGTTTTAAATTTCTAGCGTTTAATTGATGTTTAAGGACATTTTGAAGATAATTATTTTTAATGAATAGAAAGTGTCTTTCACTTGGTATTCAAAAGACAAGCACCCGAAAACGTGTATTTCCAAATGAATTTGTAACCTGGCTTTACACATTCACTTGTTATTTATGATTAGTATTATATTATTTTAATTAAACCACAATGATTAAAATATATTCGACTAATTAATGTAAAACAAATTGGAGTTACCATTTACTTAATTAGAGCCAAAGCCTTTTACAAAACTTTTGAAGTTAATTTCTTTTGTATATGATTTCTTATTTGAACTTTTGATTCATGGAAAAAGTGGTACTTTTTTTTACTAAAGTAATAACTTCTCTTATTTGATATAATTTAAAACTATTTTGTTTGTTAAATTTAAAGGCTTTTCTGAAAGCATGGAAAGACGCATGCAATGCAAGTTATGGCATTCCAACACTTCTGATACCCAAAGAGAAAACTTTCATGTTGCAACCTCTATTGTTCAGTGGTCCCTGCAACCCTCCAATCGTTCACATTAAGGTTAATAAACCTTTCTTATTTTATAATCTTTTTAGTTTAAATATGTTTTTATTCCTAAAATTATTGTAAACAGTTATGTATTTTTCTTTAAACTAAATTATAAAATATTTAATCCATGTATTTTAGAAAAGATATGAAAAATATTTTCTCAAATAAAGTGAAAAAAATATTATAATTTATTATGAAACTTCGTTTTACACCAATTTCGTAAAGTATAAAGATTAAATTAGTTTAGTTTAAAAACTAAACACAAAACATATTTAATCTTAATATTTTCAACACAACTAAAGAAAAAAAATTCGTACTTTAAATTTTAAATAAAATATTAAAAAGATAAGAAGAGTGTTCAGACTTTTAATTGTTTGCTTATATAATGTAAAATAAAACTAGTATTTGAATCCATAATACTTCATATAAATGTCTATTTTTAATTGTATGACTAAAAATCATATAAAATAAATATTTTTCTGTCCATAAATATATATTGTAATTGTTCCAATTTTCATTTAAAAATATTTAAAATTTGATGATGAATAATGTGAGACAATATTTACTTAGTTATTGATATTTTTTATGAAATTAATTTATAAGTAAATTTTAAATTAAAACAAATAAGAAAAGTTGTCAAGGAAATCATGATATGCAGATATGGATAGAATAAAATAAAACAACTTGAGAATGTGAAGAAAAAAAAATGTTGCTAAAATCGAAATAAATCTGAAATTTAAATTTCCATCCTTACCCTATATCTAAATGCAATAGTTATCAAATTCTTGTCTCATCTCCATTTCTACTCCGAAATGGGTATATATTCATTCGTATCCGTTTTCTTAATGTTTGAATATGAATTAAATAATTTTTATAAAATAATAAAAGTTATAGTAAATGATACATAATATTATTAAATATTCAATATTAAAATGAGGGTATTCTTATTTTTTCAATATTAAATATTTAAAAAGAAATTATATATATATATATATATATATATATATATATATATATATATATATTTCAAATTAAAATACCAAATAAAATTTCATGACAACCAAAATTTTTATTAAATTTGAAAATGTTAATGTTACCTAGTTGATAAATTTAAAAATATTTTTTAAAAAATATAATGGAAAAAATATTTAAGTAAAAAAATACTTTTAAATGTATGTATACTTCAACTTTTTAAATTCTAATAAATTTTCTTTTAATACATTAATAAAAATTATAATACATTATCAAAATCACACAAAGAACAATGATTAAACTAATAATAATTAAAATTTAACATAGATTTTTCATCTTTTTAACTTCAATATATGTTGGATGGTGATAAAAAAGATCCATGACAATTAAATTAAATTATTATATTATAATAAATAAAATTTATTTACATAATTATAGTGATAAAATTACATGTATGATAATGAGTTAGAAGAAAGATATAATTATATAAAAATATAAAAACAATATTCTACACAATAAAAATATTAAGAAATGATCAAATTTAAACAATTTGACAGAGCGTTGAAAAAAATTGCACAATAAAATATAAATGTATATAGCTAAGAAAATAATAAGATGAAAAAGACCTTAGAGATCTAACAAAACTTTTTAGATATCAACCTAGTCGGGAATGGTTGAAAGATAATAAAAATTATTTTAATGAAATAAAATATTTTAAATGAAACAAAAATTAATAATAATATAATAAAGAAGATAAGTTTTTTATATTAGTTAGTAAATCAAAGATTTATGCTCTTGATCACTTAAATTGTCAATGTTAAACATTTTTATGTGAAAAGAAAATATACAATAAATAAAAATATTATAAAAGAGTAGAAATATTCAAATGTAAAAAATAAAAAATATTTAATGACATACATCATTTGAACATACTTGCACAAATGTTGTGACTAGAAGAATATATATATATATATATATATATATATATATATATATATATATATATATATATATATAGTTATGTTATAGA
>Ga0214543_1011403_pt1 | contig 12479 bp, 2 predicted proteins | sample CNSS2metaG_FD_160094 | JGI IMG/M metagenome (GOLD analysis project Ga0214543, IMG submission 160094) | Root nodule microbial communities from cowpea collected in UCLA plant growth center, Los Angeles, California, USA - CNSS2 | ecosystem: Host-associated > Plants > Roots > Nodule | place: USA...
GATTAGAAATATATATATATATATATATATATATATATATATATATATATATATATATATATATATATATATATATATATATATACTAATTGAAAATGAGATACTAAATAAAAATGAACTTTTGTCCACTTTCTAGTACAAAACATTTCCATAGAGAAAAAAAGCAATAACAAAGAATGATATTATAATAAAGCATGGTAAAAAATTTTAAAAACACATTCAGAACATAAAAATATCACAAGAAATCACTTCTAGAACATTCAACTTTGAACAAAGTAAGACATATTTGGATAGAGCAAGTGATTTGTAGGCTAACATTCCACGCCATCTTTACCTAGATTTCATGTCAAATATACAATGAAAAAAAAACATAAACAAAAACTAACTACAAATAAAACAATTTTAGAATCCAAATAGCTCCTACAAATTTCAATGCGTACAAAATTTTAAATAAATAAACTAAAGTGTGTAAAAATTTAAATGGAAAATATTAAAGGATCTAAAGATAGGTAATGAATGCAAAGAAATTTAAATATTACCATATCTTTAAGTCATCAATTACTAGAGCTTTGAGTGAACACAGATATAATCTCATACGTAGCTTAAAAAATCAGAAAGACAAACAAAAGATAACTTATGGAACACTCCCCAATTTGTTCATAAAAAACTATGATTAAACCATACCAATAATATATGTGAAACACAAAAATAATAAAATAGAATAATTTTTTTCTCATCAATTTAAAATACTCAACTTGAGAGGTTAATCATTATTGTTAGCTAACTAAGATATGGAAGCATATACCACAAAGATATAGAAGCAAACTGAAAACCATTTCTAGAAAAAAAAATTACAATATAAAACTTTGAAGAGAGTAAGACATATTTCGATAGAGCACGTAGTTTGTAGGCCAACATTCCATGCCATCTTTACCCAAATTTCATGTCAAATATAAAATAAAAAAACTAAAAAAAAAACATAAACAAAAACTAACTACAAATAAAACAATTGTAGAATGCAAATAGCTCCCACAAATTTAAATGCGTACAAAATTTTAAATAAATAAATTAAAGTGCGTAAAAATTTAAATGAAACATATTAAAGGATTTAAAGATAGGTAATGAATGCAAAAAATTTATATATTAGCATATCTTTGAGTCATCAATTCCGAGAGCTTTGAGTGAACACAAATATAATCTCATGGGTGATTAAACCATACCACTAATATATGTGAAACAGAACAATAATAACAATAAAAAACTTTAATATTAACACAATTTGTTTGCTATCAATTTTGAATACTCAACTTGACAGGTTAATTATTATTGTTAGCTAACTAAAAAATGGAAGCATAGACCACAAAGAGATAAAAGCAAACTGAAAACAATTTCTGAAAAACAAAATTCTACAAGATTCAACTTCAAAGATGGTAAGATATATTTGGATAGAGCATGTATTTTGTAGGCCAACATTCCACGCCATCTTTATCCATACTTCATGTCAAATATAAAATGAAAAACTAAAAAAAAACATAAACAAAAACTAACTACAAATAAAACAATTTAGAATCCAAATAGCTCCCACAAATTTAAATGCGTACAAAATTTTAAATAAGTAAACTAAAGTGCGTAAAGATTTAAATGAAAAATATTAAAGGATATAAAGATAGGTAATGAATGCAAAGAAATTTAAATATTTCCTTATCTTTGAGTCCTCCTCAAGAGCTTTGAGTGGATACAAATATATTTTCATAGGTGATTAAACCATACCAATAATATATGTGAAACAGAACAACAACAATAATAATAATAATAATAATAATAATAATAATAATAATAAACTTTAATATTAACATTTTTTTTTGCTATCAATTTTAAATACTCAACTTGACAGGTTAATTATTATTGTTAGCTAACTAAGAAATGGAAGAATATACCACAAAGAGATAGAAGCAAACTAAAAAGAATTTCTGAACAAAATATCTACAAGATTAACTTAAAAGATTGTAAGATATATTTGGATAAAGCATGTATTTTGTAGGCCAACATTGCACGCCATCTTTACTCATATTTCATGTCAAATATAAAATGAAAAACTAATAAAATATAAACAAAAACTAACTACAAATAAAACAATTTAGAATCCAAATAGCTCCCACAAATTTAAAATGTGCACAAAATTTTAAATAAATAAATTAAAGTCGGTAAAAATTGATATGAAAAATAATAAAGGATCTAAAGATAGATAATGGATGCAAAGAAATTTAAATATTATCATATCTTTAAGTCATCAATTCCAAATACTTTGAGTGAACAATAATATAATCTCATCGGTAATTAAACTATACCAATAATATATGTGAAACAGAACAATAATAATACTCAAAAACTTTAATATTAACATAATTTTGTTCTCATCAATTTTCAATACTCAACTTGACAGGTTAATTATTATCGTTAGCTAACTAAGAAATGGAAGAATATACCACAAAGAGATATAAGCAAACTAAAAAAAATTCTGAAAAAAAATATATACAAGATTCAACTTAATAGATTGTAAGATATATTTGGATAAAGCATGTATTTTGTAGGCCAACATTCCACACCATCTTTACTCATATTTAATGTCAAATATAAAATGAAAAACTAAAAAAATATAAACAAAAACTAACTACAAATAAAACAATTTAGAATCCAAATAGCTCCCACAAATTTAAAATGCGTACAAAATTTTAAATAAATAAACTAAAGTGCGTAAAAATTTATATGAAAAATAAAAAAGGATCTAAAGATAGGTAATGAATGCAAGGAACTTTAAATATTACCATATTATTATGTCATCAATTCCTAGAGCTTTGAGTGAACACAAATATAATCTCATAGGTAGCTTGAAAACTAAGAAAGACTAACCAAAGATAACTTATGGAAGACTCCCCAAAAGGTTCATACAAAAACTATGATTTAACCACACCAATAATATATGTGAAACAGAACAATAATAATAATAATAAACTTTAATATTAACATAATCTTTTTGCTCATCAACTTTAAATACTCAACTTGACACGTTAATTATTATGGTTAGCTAACTAAGAAATGGAAGCATATACCACAAAGAGTGTTGGGTATTGGGCTCCCTTCATATGTGGTGAAAAGGCCCAAAAAAATTGAGAAGCCCATGTCTCATTTAACCTAGTAGAGAGGGGGCTATAAAATAAAGAGAGAGACAGAATAATAAAGTCAGAACACACTGAAAGCACTAACACATAGAGGGAGAGGTAGAGGGAAAATTCTGTTCACGTTTTTCACATAGCTGTCACAGTAGAATCAGCGCTGCGGATTCGTTCACCGTTGGATCGGGCTAAAATGTTGACAGCAGGTTCGGATCTTTGATACGAGGTCTGAGTTGGGAGATATTAATTTTGCACTGCAGCAGTGATATTATAGGTTTTCCTCTCTTGTTCTTCTCTATTTGAAAGCTTTGTTGCTTTGTTATTTGGTTGGGTGTTGGCACTAATTTGTGCTATTGATTGAGACTATATTGTACTCTTGTTGATCATAGTGGAGCTATTTCTTTGGTCTGGACGACTCGTGGCTTTTACCCTTGATTTGAGGGGTTTTCCATGTTAAAAATATTGGTGCCTTTATTTGTGCTTTTGGTGATTTATTATTGCTGCTCTTTGATTATTGCTCCTCATAGATTCCTGCAAGTTAGGGAAAATTATATCCGCTGCATTCTCTGATATATTGCAAGTTAGGAAACTGAAAACCATTTCTAGAAAAAAAAAATTCTACAACATTCAACTTAAAATAGAGTAAGACATATTTGGATAGAGCAAGTAGTTTGTACACTAACATTCAAGGCCATCTTTACCCAGATTTCATGTGAAATATAAAATGAAAAACTAAAAAAAAAAAACATAAACAAAAACTAACTTCAAATAATAAGAATGCAAATAGTTCCCACAAATTTAAATGCGTCCAAAATTTTACTTAAATAAACTAAAGTGCTTAAAAATTTAAATGAAAAATATTAAAGGATCTAAAGATAGGTAATGAATGCAAAGAACTTTAAATATTACCATATCTTTTTGTCATCCATTCCTAGAGCTTTGAGTGAGCACAAATATAATCTCATAGGTAGCTCGAAAAATTAGAAAGACAAACCAAAGATAACTTATGGAAGACTCCCCAAACTGTTCACAAAAAAACTATGATTAAACCGATTGAGCACAAATATAATCTCATAGGTAGCTCGAAAAATTAGAAAGACAAACCAAAGATAACTTATGGAAGACTCCCCAAACTGTTCACAAAAAAACTATGATTAAACCGAGTGAGCACAAATATAATCTCATAGGTAGCTCGAAAAATTAGAAAGACAAACCAAAGATAACTTATGGAAGACTCCCCAAACTGTTCACAAAAAAACTATGATTAAACCATACAGATTATATATGTGAAAAAGAACAATAATATTAATAATCAACTTTAACATTAACATAATTTTTTTGCTCATCAATATTAAATACTCAACTTGACAGGTTAATCATTAATGTTAGCTAACTAAGAAATGCAAGCATATACCACAAGGAGATCGAAGCAAACATAAAACCATTTCTAGAAAAAAAAAATTCTACAACATTCAACTTAAAATAGAGTAAGACATATTTGGATAGAGCAAGTAGTTTGTAGCCAACATTCCGCGCCATCTTTACCCAGATTTCATGTCAAATATAAAATGAAAAACTAAAAAAACATAAACAAACACAAACTACAAATAAAACAATTTTAGAATGCAAATAGCTCCCAGAAATTTAAATACTTAAAAAATTTTAAATAAATAAACTAAAGTGCGTAAAGATTTAAATGAAAAATATTAAAGGATCTAAATATATGTAATGAATGAAAAGAACTTTAAATATTACAATATCTTTATGTCATCAATACCTAGAGCTTTGAGTGAACTCAGATATATAGCTTGAAAAATCAGAAAGACAAACACAAGATAACTTATGGAAGACTCGCCAAATTGTTCATGAAAAAACTACGATTAAACCATAACGATAATATATGTGAAAAAGAACAATAATAATAATAATCAACTCTAATATTAACATAATTTTTTTGCTCATCAATTTTAAATACTCAACTTGACAGGTTAATCATTATTGTTAGCTAACTAAGAAATGGAAGCATATACCACAAAGAGATAGAAGCAAATTGAAAAGCATTTTTTCAAAAAAATAAATTCTACAACATTCAACTTTGAAAAGAGTAAGACATATTTGGATAGAGCAAGTAGTTTGTAGGTCAACATTCCATGCCATCTTAACCCACATTTCATGTCAAATATAAAATGAAATACTAAAAAAATCCTAAACAAAAACTAACTACAAATAAAACAATTTTAGAATGCAAATAGGTCCCACAAATTTAAATGCATACAAAATTTTAAATAAATAAACCAAGGTGTGTAAAAATTTAAATGAAAAATATTAAACGATCTAAAGATAGGTAATGAATGCAAAGAAATTTAAATATTACCATATTTTAAGTTATGAATTCCTAGAGCTTTGAGTGAACACAAATATAATCTCATGGGTTATTAAACCATACCAATAATATATGTGAAACAGAACAATAATAATAGTAAAAAACTTTAATATTAACATAATTTTTTTCCTCATCAATTTTAAATACTCAACTTGACAGGTAATCATTATTGTTAGCTAACTATGAATTGGAAGCATATACCACAAAGGGATAGAAGCAAACTAAAAATCATGTCTACAAAAAAAAATTATATAACATTCAACTTTGAAGACAGTAACACAATTTGGATAGAGCAAGTAGTTTGTAGGCCAACATTCTACGCCACTTTAACCCATATTTCATGTCAAATATAGATAGAAATACTTAAAAAAAAACGTAAACACAAACTAACCACAAATAAAACAATTTTATAATGCAAATAGGTCCCACAAATTTAGATGCGTACAAAATTTTAAATAAATAAACTAAACTGCACTGCGTAGCAATTTAAATGAAAAATATTAAACGATCTACAAATAGGTAATGAATGCACAGAAATTTAAATATTATCATATCTTTAAATCATCAATTCCATGAACTTTGAGTGAACACAAATATAATCTCATAGGTGATTAAACTATACCAATAATATATGTGAAACAGAACAATAATAATACTAAAAAATTTTAATATTAATGTTAACACCCAATTTCGTCCGAGTGAATAAATTTACTTTCGAAAAAAATAAAAAATAATAAAAAAAAGGGTTTTTTAGTTAATGGAAAATAAAAAAAAATGTGAACAAAATTTTCTTCAAAAAAGATTTTCAAACATCAACTTAAAAAAAAAAGAAAAAAAAAAAAAAAAAAAAAAAGGAGGAAGAGCCCAATTTGTTATTAATTTTCATGAGCCCAATAAGTCAAATATTTTCTATTTGTTCCTGATAGAGAAATTAATTATATAATAATAACTAGAAGCAATATCTATTCAAATGGTAAGAATCAATATTATTAATTGGGATTAATTTTGTGCTCTGATTTGTTATTGAGGATGATTGATTTTGTGCTCTGATTTGTTGCGATTTGATACTTATAATTTGCTACTATCATGACCAATTCATTCCTTATATTATTCGTTACAATTAAGACTGAGATTACATTGACATTGCAAGTTGTGAATATAAATACGCACACTGTCATGACCGAAAAAATAATTCTCTACACTTCTCTAATTCTTTCCCATCACCACTCCCACACACACCTTCTTTTTTATCTCTTTTTTAAAAAAAATATTGAAGGAGGTAGTAAAAAAAAAAAGAGAAGAAAACATTCTCTACACTCTCTCTTTCTCTCTCATTACCACCCACACATACCCCTCTCATCTTTATCTCTCTAAAAAAACAAAAATATTAGAAAAGGAGGCAAAGAATAAGAAAAAGAGAAAAGGTGAGGAGATATTGAACATTTTTTAAGGTAAGTAACTGCTAGTTCATTTATTTTCTTTTGATTTATTTTTATCAATTTTTTTATTATTCTTTTTAAATCATTAAAGTTTTTTCTCATTTCTTTGGTGTTTGTTCGACCGCTCGCGTTGCATGACACCTATTTTAGACTTTCGTTCCTTTTTTATCTAAAAAACATATATCAATCTAAGAATAAAAATAGTTTTTTTTGTTCACTCTTTTATATCTATTTGGTTGCTTACGTCACAATGACATCCACAACTACTCTAAAATAACTTTAAAAAAATATTAAAAATTTATAAATGATTAAAAAAATAAAAATTAAAAGATTAGAAAAAATAATAATTTATTTGAAGTGTTTATCCGGCCGCTCGCGTCGCGTGACGCCAATTTTAAAATAATACTAAAATTTAAATAAAAAGATTTTCAAAATTATAAAACAAATTAAATCATTTTCAAATAATTTTCCAAATAGATTTTTCAAAAAGTAAGTAACCCTGATTCTCCATTCACATGGAGATACCTAGGAGCGAGGATTAATCCTCATCGGGCCCAAAAAATCAAAAAAATAGTTTTGTTGTTTTTTTACATTCTTTTATTAATATTTTTGGAGAAAATTAAATATTTTGAAAAAACTACATAACTTTTGCACATTTAATTAAAGGTACCGTCTTAGGACGGACGTTGTGGGGTGCTAATACCTTCCCCACACGTAACCGACTTTTGGACCCAAAATCTGGTTTTTCGCAGACCTTGTTTTTTTTTTATGGTTTTCTATAGTTTCCTATAATAACTATGGTGGCGACTCCAAACTCTGTTTTTTTTCAAATTTTATTTTTTGGTTCGTCGTCCCGTCGCGATTTCGGTGGCGACAGATGGCGACTCCACTGGGGATGCTAGAGAGTCAGACCATTTATTTGGATGTGCAAAATTGATGTGGTTTTTCTTCATATTTTTTTTCTTTCTTTTTTTTGTATGTGTTTTTTTTATATTTAGAATAATTGTATGTGTATATTCTTCTTTATTTTTGTATTTGGAATAATTGTCAGGTGTGGGTTTAGGTATACATTGTGTTCTCCCTTCACACACACATTTTATGCATTACATGAGTGGGGCCCTATACCCGGGTCTGAGTTGCCTAGAATTAGAGGGGATTGTGTAGCAATGTCACAGTGGATGTACTTCCCAAGTGGTCATTGTGAGAACCCCAGCTATGGTTTGTTTGCTTCATTGGTACTCCCACTTCTTGTTGTTTACCAACTGTCGTGGGAAATGCCATGAAGTGGGCCATAGCTCTAGTGACCTTGATATTTAGGTATTAGGGAACTATCCTTGTGAGCACATATACTTTCCCTTATAACTTTAAGCATCAAACCCATGTTAAATAGAGACACTAAAGGGAGACTATTTGCGTCCTTTACCCTCACCTTTCCTTGTATATAATAATAAATGCATCACAATCACACCATTATTAGCCATAAACATACATTTCATTAGCCATTAGCATATCATGTGAATAAGTGCCCTGTGAGGCACAACAAACATGCATTGCATTCCATTTTGTGGGCATTCATGATACGTTATCCAAAGATTCAAACACATAGCATGCATCAGCATAAATTTTTTTAAAAAAATTACACTACAATAAGTTCAAATTGTTTCCCAATTCTCTTATCACCAAATTCTTGGAATTTTTCTTATGAAAAATGATGAAAAATAATAAAACATTCTTTGGTCAAATCAGTGGATTGAATAAAGAAATAAAATTTGGTTTGTTATCATGTCTTTTGAAGCATCATATAGTCTTGCATACATGAAATTGCTCAAATCTATCTTCCTTTCCATCTCTCTTCCACTATAAACCTTATTTTCTTTTTCATGGAGAATTATCATAAAGGGGACACATATCTTAAAAAGGATTACCATAAACTCTCTGAATACAAAAAAAGTGAAGAAAAGTCTACTAGACTAAAAACTTTGAAGGACAATCTAGGAAAAAATAAGACAAAAAAAAAGTGAAAAAAAAAACAAAACAAGGGACGTCCTGTTACATGAACTAAATTATTTTCCTCTGAATTAAAGTTTTTGTTGAGAAAAATAACCATGATTTGAAATGATGTGTTGCCATCTTTACCCAGATTTCATGTGAAATATAAAATGAAAAACTAAAAAAAACATAAACAAATACAAACTAAAAATAAGACAATTTTAGAATGCAAATAGCTGCCACAAATTTAAATACGTACCAAATTTTAAATAAATAAACTAAAGTGCTTAAAAATTGAAATGAAAAATATTAAAGAATCTAAATATATGTAATGAATGAAAAGAACTTTAAATATAACCATATCTTTATGTCATCAATTCCTAGAGCTTTGAGTGAACACAGATATATAGCTTGAAAAATCAGAAAGACAAACCAAAGATAACTTATGGAAACTTCCAAACTGTTCATGAGAAAACTATGATTAAACCATACCAATAATATATGAGAAAAAGAACAATAATAATAATAATCCACTCTAATATTAACATTATTTTTTTGCTCATCAATTTTGAATACTCAACTTGACAGGTTAATCATTATTGTTAGTTAACTAAGAAATGGAAGCATATACCACAAAGAGATAGAAGCAAATTGAAAAGCATTTCTTCAAAAAAAAAACTTTTACAACATTCAACTTTGAAGACAGTAAGATATATTTGCATAGACCAAGTAGTTTGTAGGCCAACATTCCATGCCATCTTAACCCACATTTCATGTAAAATATAAAATGAAATACTAAAAAAAATCCTAAACAAAAACTAACAACAAATAAAATAATTTTAGAATGCAAATAGGTCCCAGAAATTTAAATGCGTACAAAATTTTAAATAAATAAACCAAAGTGTGTAAAAATATAAATGAAAAATATTAAAAGATCTAAAGATAGGTAATCAATGCAAAGAAATTTAAATATTATCATATCTTTAAGTCACAAATTCCTAGAGCATTTGAGTGAACACAAATATAATCTCATGGGTCATTAAACCATACCAATAATATATGTGAAACAGAAGAATAATAATAATAAAAAACTAATATTAATAATTTTTTTCCTCATCAATTTTAAATACTCAACTTGACAGGTTAATCATTATTGTTAGCTAACTATGAATTGGAAGCATTTACCACAAAGGGATAGAAGCAAACTGAAAATCATGTCTGGAAAAAAAATTCTATAACATTCAACTTTGAAGACAATAACACATATTTGGATAGAGCAAATAGTTTGTAGGCCAACATTCCACGCCACCTTAATCCATAACTCATGTCATATATATAATGAAATACTATAAAAAAAAACATAAACAAAAACTAACCACAAATACAAATTTAAATGCGTACAAAATTTTAAATAAATAAACTCAAGTGCGTAAAAATTTAAATGAAAAATATTAAACGATCTAAAAGTAGGTAATGAATCCACATAAATTTAAATATTATCATATCTTTAAGTCATCAATTCCAAGTGCTTTGAGTGAACACAAATATAATCTCATAGGTGATTAAACTATACCAATAATATATGTGAAACAGAAAGATAATAATACTAAAAAATTTTAATATTAACATAATTTTTTTCTCATCAATTTTAAATTCTCAACTTGACAGCTTAATCATTATTGTTAGCTAACATATGAATTGGAAGCATATACCACAAAGAGATACAAGCAAACTGAAAACCATTTCTAGAAGAAAAAAAAAATTCTACAACATTCAACTTAAAATAGAGCAAGACATATTTGAATAGGGCAAGTACTTTGTCAGGAAACATTCCATGCCATCTTTGTCCAGATTTCATGTCAAATATAAAATGAAAAACTAAAAAAAACATAAACAAAAAGTAACTACAAATAAAACAACTTAGAATCCAAATAGCTCCCACAAATTTAAATGCATACAAAATTTTAAATAAATAAACTAAACTGCATAAAAATTTAAATCAAAAAAATTAAAAGATCTAAAGATATGTAATGAATGCAAAGAACTTTAAATATTACCATATCTTTATGTCATCAATTCCTAGAGCTTTGAGTGAACAAAAATATAATTTCATAGTTTGCTTCAAAAATCAAAAAGACAAACCAAAGATAACTTATGGAAGATTCCCCAAATTGATCATAAAAAAACTATGATTAAAGCATACCAATAATATATGTGAAACAGAACAATAAGAATAATAAAAAACTTTAATATCATCATAATTTTTTTGCTCATCAATTTTAAAAATTCAACTTAGACAAGTTAATCATTGTTGTTAGCTAACTAAGAAATTGAAGCATATACCACAAAGAGATAGAAGCAAACTTAAAACCATCTCTGAAAAAAAAAATTCTACAACATTCAACTTAAAAGAGAGTAAGACATATTTGGATAGAGCAAGTAGTTTGTAGGCCAACATTGCACGCCATCTTTACCCAGATTTCATGTCAAATATAAGATGAAATACAAACACATCAACAAAAACTAACTACAAATAAAACGATTTTAGAATGCAAATAGGTCCCACAAATTTCGGTGCGTACAAAATTTTAAATAAATAAATTAAAATACATAAAAATTTAAATGAAAAATATTAAATGATCTAAAGATAGGTAATGAATGCACAGAAATTTAAATATTATCATATCCTTATGTTATCAATTCCTAGAGCTTTGAGTGAACACAAATATAATCTCATAGGTGATTAAACCATAGCAATAATATATGTGAAACACAACAATAATAAAAATAAAAAACTTTAATATCAACATAATTTCTTTGCTCATCAATTTTAAATACTCAACTTGACAATTTAATCATTATTGTTAGCTAACTAAGAAATGAAAGCATATACCACACAGAGATAGAAGCAAACTGAAAACCATATCTATAGACAAAAAAATCTACAACATTCAACTTAAAATAGAGTAAGACATATTTGGATAGAGCAAGTAGTTTGTAGGCCAACATTCCATGCCATCCTTACCAAGATTTCATGTCAAATATAAAATGAAAAACTAAAAAAACAACTAAGCAAAAACTAACTACAAATAAAACAGTTTTAGAATGAAAATAGCTCCACAAATTTAAATGCGTACAAAGTATAAAATAAATAAACTAAAGTGCGTAAAAATTTAGATGAAAAATATTAAAGGATCTATAGGTAATGAATGCAAAGAAATTTAAATATTACCATATCTTTAAGTCATAAATTCTAGAGCTTTGAGTGAACACAAATATAATCTACGTTGAACAATCACAAAGACAAACCAAAGATAACTTATGGAAAACTCCCCAAACTGTTCATAAAAAACTATGATTAAACCATTCCAATAATATATGTGAAACAAAAAAATAATAATAACAGAAATATTAATATTAACATAATTGTTTTGCTCATCAATTTTAAATACTTAACTTGATTATTGTTAGCTAACTATGAATTGGAAGCAAATG
>Ga0214543_1011404_pt1 | contig 12477 bp, 8 predicted proteins | sample CNSS2metaG_FD_160094 | JGI IMG/M metagenome (GOLD analysis project Ga0214543, IMG submission 160094) | Root nodule microbial communities from cowpea collected in UCLA plant growth center, Los Angeles, California, USA - CNSS2 | ecosystem: Host-associated > Plants > Roots > Nodule | place: USA...
AAAATTTTTTTTTTTTTTTTTTTCATTTCTTTCTGTGGCCGATAATCAACTAATACTGGAAGATAGTGATTGTAGAAACTTGAAGTGCTTAAATCCAACGTTACGTTTTTTGCAATATGCACAAATCTAAAACCATATATTTTTTTTTTTATGAGAAACCCTATTCCTTACAACTATAGATTCTGAATAGCTAAGTACAAACCAAACTATATACAACCTTTCCAATCTCCTGAGCTCTCACAAGAGCTTCCAAGAATGGGCAGAATATCATGCACCACAAGCCTGATTATGTTGCTGCCTGATGATCTTGAGATGTCCATGCACTCCTGCAGGTCTGCATCACAGGCTATTAAAACCCATTCATGATCATCATCCAGATACTTGATATCAAATGTTCCCTCCTCTAGTTTCAATCTTTTGGCAATTTCTTCTTTCAATTCCACAATGCCACAGTTCAAAGAGATCTTAAACCTTATGATATCTTCTTTGTAAGTTGCCTTAATGGTCACAATCTTCACCTCTTTCCTGACTGCAAAAGGTGTCATGTTATTATTATTGACAGTATCCATGTGTTGCAGAGGACCCAAGTCAGAACATTGAGGATTCATCCTGCAAGGTTCTGGAACCTGATCCTCCAAAACAGCATCGGCTGAAGGACACAGATTCCTCAAGTCCTTAGAACTACCAACACCCTCAAGTAGTTGTCCTCCAAATGGTTCTTGAGGTTCTGTGGTTTCCACGAAGTTAGGCATGGGGTATGCAGTTGCATGGTTTGGTGTACTAGTTGAGTGCAGTGTTGACCCCAGTGATCCCCTTAAAACAAGAAATTGCTCACTGATGCCTGTTACAAATATATCTTTTGGAGGGGACATTTCATTTGGGGGACTACCTTGGCATGAACCATGAGGAGAAGGATTTGCACTTTCTTCACTTGAGCCACTGCCAGTTCTAAACCTGGTTGTGCCTTTAGTGCCAATCTCCTGAATGGCCACAACTTTTTCATTCATCACTTTCTCAGGATTTTGTGTCCTTGTACTTAGGAAGTGACCTTCCACCCCAGTTTGTCTGTTTGATTCTGGTGCTCCAGAATTATCAAAATCATTTCCATTGATCTTAGGTTCTGATGGCCTAATGGTCAATGAGGTTTGGCGGTTGAACTTGTTTGAAGTGGAGGGCTCAGAAAAGGAACCAGCAGCAATGGGAAGTGAACCAGTACTTAGAGAGTTCAAACCAAATGCACCTTCAGCACCATGGACTGATTCAATAACACACTTTAGCTTGGATAGGGAACGGTTAACCTTTTTGATCTTTCGAGATGGCCAACGCGATATCCCATGTTGCCTACAGATGCGTTTCATTGTGGTAGGGCAAACTGCATGCACATCAATAATATATCTAAGAATTTCATGTTTGAGCGGCTACTAGTAAAAATGAAAGCTACTAGCAATAAAGAATGACCACTTTTTTTGTGTTTTTGATGATTAAGTATTTTGTATGTAACTTTGTGTTTCTAGAAAGTAGCAAGAAAACTTAGATATTGTAAGAGAAGAATTGTTGCCATATAACTACTATATTTCATGAGCTCTTCATTGCTGTAGAGCAAACTTGTATCTTAGCAGAGCCACAAAAGTATTTCGTTTAACTGCTAAATCAGAGAATGAAACATACCACCGAGGCTCTTTGCAGCATCCTTAAGGCTTCCAGTGAAGTAATGTTGCAAAACATCAAGACTAATAGATTTCTCAGCTTTTCCACGTTTTCTCTCTGAGGGTTTCTTTTTGATTCTGGGTTCCAAGGAAGTGTTCTGATCAATGTGGCCACCTGTATTGTCACCAAGATTCCTTCCATCATTTAGGTCATCAAAGTCCGTTGTTATTTGCTGCTCAGATGGCTCCAGTGGCAGCCTCTCCCCCATATTTGGTGAGGCATGTCTAGGTGAGGACTTAGAAGATTGAGTAATTGGAATTGATTCAAACCACAAATGAACTCTTTCTTTTCTTGCTTCTATAATTTCAATGGAACAATTCTGCTCAAGTTCAACACCAGCAGCAATCTTAAGACTCTGAAAATGTGGCTTCATTGTGGCCAATATTGACCCCAACAAGCTCTTTTGTTCATTAAAATCTGTGATCCTTGGAGGAAGAAAAAACTCTAGCACATATTCATCATTTCCTGTGTGAGAGCTTTGTAAGCATACTGCAAAAGAGCTGGTTAAACCAAACATGAGAGCATAATGTACTAATGGATATTCAGTTTTGCAGAATTGAGTAATGTTCCCACAGAAGCACATGTTGTGAGACAAAAAGGCCCTCCCAGCTACCCCTTGACCTTGTTGTAAGTGATGCTCAACACAAGCCTCATGGAAGCCCCATGTATGAGCATCTATGACATAGAATGCTACCTCTGTTATAGACATGCATACTTGCCCCATGCAACAACCATCAAAACTTGAGCAACTTTTCTTATGACCACCACCATGTGCCAAGACACTCCGATGCTTACATGGAACCCATGTTTGTGCTAGAGGCAAACTATGAGTCTCACACACAACTGTCAGTATCTCCAAAATCTCGGCTAATGCGTGCTGGCGATCTTCATTACAAATCTGGTTTAAAAGAATTGCCAAGTTATATCTGTGATAACAGAGGGGTAAGATAGAAGTCACAGAACAACATACGCATATACATGTATATACATACATATATATACATATGTATATATATCTTTGGAGAAAATAAACAGGACAAGGGAAGCATCATGCATGATAGTAGAAAACGACCTGATTGTATGGATGCTCCGAAATTTCTGAACTCCTTAAATTAACTGCCTGCAAAGAAACTGACAGCAGGTGACTCAGGAATTTTTAAGAACATATTAATAATAACTTATGAACAATCAATTCCGACACTGCAAACAACAGGGTCATATGACATCACTAATGGAACATTGTGACACTGCAGAATTGAATTAAGAATTATATATTCATGCTTTAGAAGTGAAGTTAAACTTACAATTATCATGTGATAATAACCCTCAAAAAGTAACACTAGGGAACGAATCAAGCATGAGCAAAACATGCAATTATAAGTTATAATGAAGAACAAAACTTAAAACAATACTCTAAGTGTTGTTTGTTTCAATGTTATTCAACCAGAATTGAAATTTCATATAGTGAAAATAACACCTAGAGTATCGTATTCAAATTTTGGTTAAGTATGTTTTTAGTCCCTAAACTTAACGCGAAATTGAAAATTTTCCTTTTCTCAAACTTTAACACAATTTTGTTCCCAAACTAAAAATAATAGATATAGTCCTCCTAATCTAATTGTGTTAATTCCTTTTTCAGGATGACGTTTGAATTGTTTACCGCATTTGACATGTTTCAGCTCAAACCTCAACTTGGAACACCATTTATTAAGCCTAAAAACTTTACCATGTTGGGTTAAAAGAACTACATCCATTCATTTTTAAAGTTTGGGAACCAAAATATATCAAAGTTTGAGACATGAACAAATTCCAATTTTGCATAGAAGTTTTGGGACTAAAATTTAAAAGCACATTTAACCCTTCAAGTTTTCTCCTATAATAAATAGTACAGTGCAAAAGAAATCCAACCTCAAGGGCTTTGCAGATTTTGTCAACCTCAGGAGCATAGTTAATCTTCGGTGAAGTCATTATCAACTCCAGTACAGCTACACATGACTGCCCTGCAGGCTCAAACACAGGTAGAGCCAAGGTTCCACGAACATTGTAATGTTGTGCATGGTTTAGGCGCTGATACTCTTTGCTAGAATAGTACTGAACATTTGGAGTCCATTCTGGAATTTTTTGCTGAAAAACTCTACCGGGAAGTCCCAGTATTTCATCATTCTCTCCATCCACAGAAAACATATACCTCAGAGACACTGTTCTATACTGATAAAGTCCATTACTATGTGGATCAAGAACAAATGGTTGGCCTGAAGTTGTGAGTGCATACCGGTTTCCATTCCTCACAGGTGCCCAAACCTGAGCAAGAACATTCTGTTCAGTCAACTCTTTGAAGTGGCGAAGTGCTTGTGTCATTCTTTCCTTGATTAGACAATAGCCATCTGGGTTTTCTGAAGGTGGCACAGTTACAGGAGATGGTGACACAGTTTTCTTGGTGTCATAATTTTCAACCGGATTTTCAGTTACTGCTTTTGTGTTACCTGAAAGTAGTAGCTTCAGTCAGAACAACAACTGCAGGTCCATAGAAAACTATAGCGTTCATGTTTAGCATAGATGTCTTTGGAATGAATGAATTATGAAAACTTATTCTTGGCTCAATATTATTATATCTAGTACTTCTACATTTAGAAATAACTACATTGAGATTTACTTTTAGGCTCAGGTGTCACTGGAACAGTCTATGAAAATTTGTACAATTATGCTGATGACATTTTTGAGCTCAATTTCATGTTATATCCAGCATTTCTGTGTTTATATTATACATAACTACAAAAGCCATAAACTCATCTTACATACACATGCCATAGTCAACATCCCAAGAAAGTTGGAATTGTTGACAAAAGAATAAGGAAATGAGTGCACATAATGAAGCCTTAAAATTTAACTGTTCAATTTATAAGATGGAGATGAAAAGAAATTTCATCTTTAGATTTGGAAATGCTACTTTATCATCTATGAAATAAAGCCTCACGAACGGCAAGGGAAATAGAGAAAGAAACTCCAAAGAAAAACTGTTGAAAAATACAATTCTAAATCTTAAATTTCACAATCAATTGAAGCAAGTTCAGTGGCTGTTATCAAGTTAGAGTCAACTTGAAATGAATCAAGTCATGAAAGTTGAAGAAAACTCCAAAATCCAATTCAAAATCCAAACTTAAACAAACCAAAACAAAAAAAAACATGACAAAATAGGAAACTGTGGCAAACAAAGAATGATACCTGCAGTTGCAATTCTGATTTGTCTCTCATCTTCAACATCAGAAAAAGCCCAGACAGGAGAAAAAGGTTGTTCAGAGATAGTGGATAAGAGAAAAGGAGACATGGGATTGGAGATCAAAGATATATGATCCAAGGGCCATAGACTTTCAAAGCCAATGTCAAAATCCATGGAAAAACCATGTTCCTCCTGTGGCTTTGACTTGGGAAGAAGGTCAGAATTTTCTTCCTTGGATTCTGACATTTTCACAAGGATGTCTTTCCTTGAAAACTGGGGTGTACAGAGTGATAAAGTTTGGAACTTTGTAATGATGAGAAGAATGAAGAGAGTTGAAAAAACTAAACAATAGATAACGATGGTTGAGTAAAACTGCACAAGGTGGAGAATATAAGAATATGTAACAAAATGAAAATTTTACTATGGATATGCCACTTGCTTGTTGAGAGAAAAGATAATTCAATGTTGAATAAACAGTGTTAAAAAGAAAATAATGATACTTTCACATCAACATAGTTTTTTACTCTTCACACTACCATTCATTTTATTTTTTTTCTTTCTAAATACAAAAATCCACTTTTATTATAACCATTTTATTCCTATAATAAACTGTGAAACGATAGTTATTGTGTCAAATAAATTTTTAAAAAAATATAAGAAATTTTTGTTGTTGGACCAAATGCCTAGGTACTTGTTTTTTTCTATGATATTATTGACACGTCTTTTACTACTTTGTACAGAGGGAAAACATGTTGGGGTTAAGAAAATAACATGGTGCTAGATTTTTATCAAGGTGAGGTTAGTTACAAATTTATTATTGTTTTTTGTCTTGTTACAATAAGACAAATTATGTAAGAGAAAATTTATGCAAGATAATTAAAGAAGATACTGGCATAAAAAAGTTAAGATAATCTTCATATGTTGCTGTGTATGTAAGTAGTAATTTTTTTGTCTCGTAGTTGTATCATTGTGGATGAAATAAAATAGCTTTCCATCAAAATCTGCCTTTTAATTAATTTACTTTATGAAAAGATCAAAGGAAAATCATGGGTTTATGCATATCCAAAATCACCATATTCTACTAGTCCTAACAGTGACTGGTTGTGGCATTCATAAATTTATAAATGATATTTCAAGAACTACCAGGCAAAAATTCAAATCCAAAAACATTTGAATTAAACAAGGGCTTTGATATTGTCAAAGCAAAAACTTGACAGTTCATTTTCTTTTGCAGTGTTCTTCAGTTTTTTTGTCAACCATGTATTGTTTATTATGCAGGCATCAAAGGTAGTTGGGGATGCCCTAACTCTGAGAATACAACAATTATAGGAAGTCTAAATTTTATGTGTAGGGTATATCTTAAAATCAAATGTTATGAACAAAAAAGTCTAAATCAAATTATGTTTTTATTTTATCGGCAAATATTAATTGTTAGTTATTATCGTTAGCTGAAACAACAATTTTATTTCTGAGGTATTATCTGTTTTGGAACTTTGAACTTTGTTATAGTTTTGTCTTTAAAAGACACATTGGAGGGTGGAGGGAAATAAGAATATTTAAACTTTGCTTGACTTCGACTCCTAAGTGATGTAAGACTTATTAGGTATACCGTGTATATATATATATATATATATATATATATATATATATATATATATATATATATATATATATATATATATGGTAAGAAACTTTGTGTAGGAATCTCATTCCGGAAGGAGTGGACTTGACCTTGTTGAGTGTTGCAGAAGAGATAAAGACATTGGAGTGAGATACGGAGATTAAGGTGGTGAATCAAATGTAACTTTGCAGATAAAAATGGATAGGAATCTGTCTTCAATAAGAAAGGAATGTTGGTCCACAAGTGCTTTTTTTCTGTATATGGTGAGTGGATAAGTAACTGTTCCTCTATCACTTGAGAGGACATAGTTGAGTGTATGAGATTCAACATTGTTTCAAGTCAAAGATTAGATTCTGGTGCATGATCAATCATCTATTGGTTGTCCTTTAAAAGTTGTAACTTTACTCATTCATATTGATCCTCAACATTTATGGTATATGCCAAAAGAAAAAAATTGTATCAAGAGAAAGGATTTAATCTTTTACAACAAAATAAATATTGATTTGAATTTTATTGAAAGATTTAAATATCTTTTAAACAATTGTTTTATTAGAAATCAAATCAATAATTTTGACTCTCATATCAATCGTGACAACAATCATTATCACTAAGTAAAAAATTATAGACATTTAATTATTTTTATATAATGGTATAACAGTTTAAATATCATAATTTATTTGTGATTTGATTTACTCGAACTATTAATATCACTTACAAAAGATATTCACATTAACTTTGTAATGTGTCTACAATCACAAGTTATTTTCCAATTCATTTTGTATTATAAATCGTAATTCAATTTTTTTTAAATAAGACAATTTATTTTCTTATTATAATATGTTTCATTATGTTATTTATAAGATAAATTTTATGAACCTATATATCACATCAAAGTAGTATTTTTTTTCTTTAATTGACTAGTTGAGCAAAATGATTTCTTTAACTATTTCTATTAATAGCGGATTTTTTTCTCAATCAATATAGAATGTAGTGAAATATTCATAAATCGTCATTAAAGCAATATTTCATCAACTAAAATAGTTTTTAATCTAATTTAGAGTTAAGAATTCCATACACGTTATATGTTATAATTACTATTTTTATTGTTAGTAAAATATTTTTCTTACATATTTTAGTTTTAAGTATTTTAAAATATTCATGTAATATGGGAAATACACATGACTAGTAAAAGTTAATCTCATATTTTGATTCAACAAATTTACTTAAGAACAAAAAAAATATATTTTGTTCAATGAAATAATAATACAACATATATGAAAGTCAATGTGATACTACAATGCATCCAAATAAGTGGATAGTTTTTTGTTTAATTAAGAACAATGTTTGCTTACGACATGCAACTGAAGGATTATTTTATGGATTGCACATTCAAAACATGAAAAGAAGAAAAAAAAAAACGAGTCAGATATGGCAATTCTTGTTTGATTATGGTTTAATGGGTCATTAGTGACACTAATTAGTAATTTGTTTATTCAAAAGTAAGTTTCTTAATTACTTAATTTGGAATAAACAATTGCCCTCATCACCAAATCTGTCAGAAAATATTATTCAATTAATTGTCTCTTTTATTATTACAAAATTTGTTGTCATTACTTGTTTCAACGTTCCTTCCATGCTTTCGATAGAGAAATAATTTATAATAAAAACTATACTCCTACTTATATTTATTTAAAATTCCAGAATATTTACTTATAATTGATTTTTATCTTTTTTTTTTTTTAATTTTACGTTGATTCTTTTGACTAATTCTGTCAGTATTTGATATAAATAACGTTAATTATTCATTTTACGTTCATTTTAAGACTTAATATAATCACTAGTAATAAAATCTATCATTGAAAAACTTTGTGATGGTAGTGAAAATCCAATTCATATTCTATTGATACATTAGTGGAATCTTTATCAACTCATGATAGGGAAAATGATGGATAAATTCAGAGGTCGGCAATGAAACAAATGTACTAGGACGAATTTAGGGTATAAAAGAGTGACTAATAAATGCATAACTAATTTTTATAATCTATATGAAAGCCCACCAAAACTAGGATGATAAATATATCCGCACTCACGAGGATTTGTACATAAAAAAAATCTGCGAAGGATGATTAGTATTCGTGAACACATATTTTAATATTTGTTTATAATCAGTTTGGATGCGGGTATCATACTATTCGTTTCTGTAGGTATTTGTTATCCGAAAAAAATAAAAATAAAAATATATTTATATTTTATTAGGTTAAATTTAATTAAACTTAAAATTTAATTTATATTTTATTTTTTTATATTTTTATTTAAATTTTATTTAAAAAATTATAAAAAGTATTTTTTTAAATATTTGCGGGTATGTGGATATCCACGGGTATTTGCGAGTTTTAAAACAATATGTTATTTTTTAAACAAGTACCTAGCGAGTAAATGGACAGGTAGCGGGTGGATATTTTTTTTGCGAGTCGGGTTACATGTAGGCACTATCTATGCTCTACCCGACCAGTTGTCATCCCTAATCAAAACACAATTTACAAATCAGAAATGATCATTTGAACACTTTTAAAACATAAAATTAAATTGAACTTTTTAAATAAATTAACCCAAAGAAAAATAAAAAAATAAATATATACTTCATCCTACTAAAATATATCATTAAGTTAAATATGTATTCAGTCCCTTTTCTTGTAGTAAGAATTAGAATCAGTGTCCCTTTTAAACTTTGAACCAATTTAGTCATTCATAGTTAGAAATACGTGAATTTAGTTCTTTTAACTAAATTTTATTAAGTTTATCTAATGTTTTAAACGTGTTTTTCAGCTAACATTGAAATAGAAATGTGTGAAACATTGTAAACAGTTCAACTACTATCATAAAATACGTCTGGAAGTGTCAAATAAACTTCAAAATTTGGTTAGAAGTATTAAAGCCACAGATTTCTAATATTGGAAGACTAAACTAGTCTAAAATTTCAAGAGAAACTAACTTTAATTTTCCCTTAAAGTCATGGACAAAAATATATTGAACCCTATATTATTTCTATATTAATATAAATGAATGAAGATTTCTTGAAGCCACATCCATATATGGTAATAGCACATAAATATTATTTGTAAAGGAATGAATATTTCTTGGAGCCACATCATATATGGTAATAGCACATGAAGAAACAATTTTTTGTTAATACACTATATTCTCATTTTACACCTTCACTCTTGGTTTCGTTAAGAGTCCGTTGAACGTACCATATTTATCCTTTTTTTTTCTAGCAATATGATGACTTTTGAAAAGTTAAAATAAATAAAAAAGTGTTTTGTTTTTATATTTCATTATAAGGAGGATATAATGAGTTTCAATATATTCAAATAATTTGTCTTCTACCTGGTTTAAAGATTAATTGATATTTAATTCAAATAGGATTCTCCTTTTGTTTTTCAGTTTTATTCGTCAAATACTTAGGTTAGACATTTCTATATAATTTGACGTCTCAACTAACATTTCAGATCACATTTGTTATTTGTTATCACATAACAAATATTATTAAAATATAAAAATAATAAAGAATACACAATCATGAGAGCAAAAAACAAACCCATAAGAATGTATGCAAACTTTTGGTCATCTCTTTCTTTGGTGTGATTGTCGGTGTTGTCATTGTTCTCACCCTTAAAAACAATGATATTATTTCAATTATCTAAGAACCAATGCAATATATAAAAATAATGGTTAAAATATATTTTTTTTCTCAATTTTCGTTAATTTTGTCAAATTAGTCTAAATTTTGTTTTTTACTTAAATAGGTCAATTTTTTTTTTCAATTTTGTTCAATTTAGTCCATTTTTGCTAATACTGTCTGACTCATTAATGGTAATGAACTATGACCATTATGTGTCACTTAGTGGTTTTTATTTTTTTTCAATTTATATATATATATATATATTTATTTAAATATCCACATGTTATCTTAGCAGCGTGTCATATGTCAGAGTCAATGTTTTATATTTAATTTAGTCTCTATATTTGTTATTTTTATTCAATTTAGTCCCAATTTTGTTTAAAATTGAGCAATTTCACCTCTTTATAAATTGTGACCAAATTTAATTTTTATAACCTTAAACTAATTATAATCTTAAACCAAAATATTTAATAAAAATGTGAATTTTAACAAAAGATTGTAACCCTAATATAACACTTCAAGGATTTAACAATTGAGATGATTTTAAGTAACAATATATAGTTGATTGTGTATATGCTTATACTGTATTGAACGAGTAAAAAAGTTAACCTTTTTTATCTTTTATAGTTTGTTTCTTCTAATTTTTAATTCATCATTATCCACAAACATTGATGTGAGTGTTGGGTGGTGGCGGGGAGCATCAATCTCAAACTTTTGTTGTGTTTTTCAGTACATTGTACATTAGAAAGGAGGATAGAGAGAATGAGAAGTATTTACCATCAACTTTAGGATTTTTTTTAATAAATATATTATAAGGATAAAACTTTTAGTTGATGAAAATTTTAGTCGATGAAAATTTGTGTATGATATATTTTTTAAGATAATAACTACTGAAACTATATATACATATATATATATATATATATATATATATATATATATATATATATATATATATATAACTTATAATTATATACGATACTATAAAAGTAGTTTATATTGTTAATACATGAATTAAAAAAAAAAGGAAAAATGTTAATAAATAATTTAACAAATAAAAGTACCTTTTCATCAACAGGGTTAAAGAAGACTTTTTCTTTAAAGTGAACTAATATAATAAAACATATAATTAAGTTATAAAATACATTTAGAACATCATTATAGAGAACTAATAATCAACATATATTATCAACTAAGAATAACTTATACCAAATATATATATTATAGTTGATTCATTATTTAAGAAAACAAAAGTTTTAAAACAATTTGGGTGATTATTTTTTAATCTCTTAGAAAATATTTGATTACGTAATTAATATGAAAATTTTCATTTATAACTTTTTGAATTTATAAAAGGTTATGTAATAAAATAATTGAATTATTAGTATCATATTTAAAAGATATGTGAAGTTAAAAATATGTGAAGAAATTAATTTATCTTATTTTCATCTTGACGTGTAATTTTCTTTATATTACTTTTAAAAGATAATTTATTATTTTATTTTTCATATATATATATATATATATATATATTTTAAGAAAATAAAGTTTAATATTAAAAAATAATTTATCAAATTGCACTTCAAATGTTTATCTAATTGTTTTTATTTTTAAAAAATAAGGAATTGAATAGATTAAATGATTGAACTTCTTTTGCGTTAGAGGCTTCAAATCATAAGCAAAAAACTGTGAAAAACAAATTCACCCGTGTTTATTTGGGCTCTCGTGGTAGAAGTGGACTTTCAAAATTATTATAAATCTAAAAAAAAATACAAAAAATAAAAATATATATAAAAAAAATATACAAAAAAAAAAAAATATAAAATAAAATTTAAAATATATATAATATATATATATATATATATATATATATATATATATATTATTTATAAATAATTTTTTGTATTAAAAAGTAATTGGGTTCCGCCACTGCTTACATCATATATTTCATCATATAAGAAAATTATTAAATAATAACTAAATATAAAGTCCAATAATAATTAACCATTATATCTAAGTTAGACATCACTCTATAAATTAAAAGTTATTGATATTTAATATAATTTTTATTATTAATAAAAAATTACAAGCAGCTGATTCTAAAAAATAATTCAAAAGTGGAAAATTTTCATTACTTTTATTTTGAAAATAACAAAAATATATATAAATGTGTCATATATATATATATATATATATATATATATATATATATATATATATATATATATATATTTTTAAAAAACAATTTTC
>Ga0214543_1011405_pt1 | contig 12476 bp, 4 predicted proteins | sample CNSS2metaG_FD_160094 | JGI IMG/M metagenome (GOLD analysis project Ga0214543, IMG submission 160094) | Root nodule microbial communities from cowpea collected in UCLA plant growth center, Los Angeles, California, USA - CNSS2 | ecosystem: Host-associated > Plants > Roots > Nodule | place: USA...
TAAAAAATAAATATGTAAATAAAAAAAAATATATATATATATATATATATATATATATATATATATATATATATATATATATATATATATATATATATATATTAGATATTAGGTGAGTAACTTACCTAAAATCTTGAAATATGTAATAACAATTAGAAAATATAAAAGAAACCTTAATATTAGTGTTAGTTTTATCATTTCTTCGGAATTGAGATATTCTATATTACATAAAAAAAGAACATAGAATAATGATTGTATCTTGATTTCGTATTTGATATTTTAATATGAGAATAAAATTAATAATTTAGTTGAGGATAAAAAAGGCTAAATGTTATTAAAAGAAAGGGGGATAAATATTGAGCAGATGCTACATATTACCTAAAGAATGAGATTATATATAAGATAAAGACAAATATAAGATAAAGATAAATAATGTCTGTCATTGTTTTAAATTTTATAAAGAGTGTCAAAAGTAAAGGGAAAAAAAGGATACAACTTTGCATATTAAATACATCAACAACAAAAGTATTGTGCAAAGAAACAATGTGAGTTTCTAACCAAAATAAATATTCATTTTAACTCTTCACAAAAATATAATAAGTAGGTATATGCATGTATTTGAATCATCTCAACAATCACCTCAAACTCCATAAATCAACTTACTTTTCATTTTATTTAAAAATTAAAAGACTACCACAAAAGAGGTGAACTCATAACTATGGGTACTTACACAAGAAACAAACTTAATTACATAAGAATGATCAAAATGACAAGAAAAAAAATCATGATAATAATAAAATACACAATTTTATTGTTTCTTTCCCCACCATCTTGTACTTCGACCGACAACTTACAAAACTTTTAGCAATCGCAAATAATTACTAAGAAATCTTACGTATGGAAATTTTGTTCTTCAAAAATGAATGTTTTTGAAAATTCAAAAGTAAATGAAAGTGCATTAAAAGAAGAGTCAAAGATAAAGAGAAAAAAACCTAGGAATGATTGGTAAAACACCAATCACTGTTACAATTTGACCCTAATCATCCTTGAGGAAGATCTATGGAGATGAAAACCTCTTTTTCCTTTTTTTTTTCTTTTCATGCACTCTATTTGTGGGTTGGAAGTTCTCCACCAACATCAAATGGACAACAACTACACCGCTCTCTGGAAACCTTTACAAGTATGTGAGAATTTTATCGTACTCTATTGTTGTTCTCCATTTCTTGTGCATTTATAGCATTAGATTGGTAGTTGTTAATGCACTAGAAGACGGTCGCACCCAACAATTATGTGAATTAGGGTTTGAATCATTTTTGTGTACAAGTTCAACTTTAATGGGCTTAGCCCAATTTAAGATGGGCTCTTTTATCTTAGTTTTTTCTTCCTATGATGAATTTGTGGTGTCATTTTTATATAAGTTGGAATGATCGTATATTATTTTTTAAATAGACTAGTATATTGACCTGTGCGTATGCACGGGGCGTGTTTGTTTTATTTTGTATATTAAAATAATAAAATAGTGAAAGTATTATGTAATGAAATATTATGAAAATTAAGTTATATTGATGTAATTATAATTTCAGTTTTAAATATAATAAATATAATTGATATCACAATATAATACAATTAATTGATTCACAATTATAATTATAATAGAACATTTTTTTTGTTTTTTTTTATTTTAATTTTTTTTAGAATAATAATATAATTGTTATTATATTTATTTAACCATTAAAAATAATAATAATAATATTAATATAAATTATAAATTATAATTATAAAAATTTTAAAAGATTAAAACTCTACTTAACAAAAGTATTTAGTATAACAACATTTTCTATAATTAAAAAAAGCACACTTATAATAATAACACCACTATGACTAGTAATAATAACAATAAAAATAATAATGATATCAATAATAATAATATTTATGCTATAAAGATTAATATTTATTAATGCTAACACTAAGGCTATGTCAACTATAATAATCCATAATTATATACAAAGATATACATTAACAACAAAACAAATAAAAATGACAAATAATTAAAATACCCGTAGTAAATTAATTTAAGATGTGTGTCTAACAATAATAATAATAATAATAATAATAATAATACCCTTATAATAATATCTCGTAGTGATAAAAATAATAATAATGCAATAACTACATAAATATACATTTGTTATGTCCTCTTTTGTTTATACAATTTTATCCTCTTAGTTATTATTTGTTAAATTAAAATAATTATTCATAATAAAAATTATTTGTCCATTTTATCATTATAATAATTTTAGTAACAATTTTTTTAATTCAAATATTTACATAGATATAAAAATAAAATGAACAACAAAATAAATAAAAAGTACAAATAATTGAAATATAATCCTGTAGTAAATAAATGTAAAATGTGTGTTTAACTATAATAATAAAAATAATAATAACAATAATAATAATAATAATAATAATAATAATAATAATAATAATAATAATAATACAACTACATATATTGTAATGCCCTCTTATTTCAGCCCCAATATTTAAGGGCTACCCCAAAATCTAATGGACCTAAGGGTTGGTCCATAGGGTGTCCAAGGCCGCTAAGGCAGTCAAACCCCTCTCACTTCTGTCATTCTTGCAAAAATAGTACCTTACTCTCTCCGTTTTTCCCCCCAACAGAAGCTCTTCTAGGATTGGGATCTCCTCCATCTTCAAGCTAGCTCAACTTCGTCCTACATCACGTAAGTTTGTCTCCAACCCGTATCCCCTTCCCTCTAGCTATATTTTCATGTTTTCAGTTAAGGTTTACCATAGTGAGCTTGTCTTAAATCTGTTCCTCTATTTTTTCAGCTTCTTAGTTTGTTTCTAGAGCTGTTGTGCTCACTATTTAGCGTCAAAGTATTTTGCTAGCTATTTCCAAGTAAGGGAAGCTAGAGTTTTGTGCTTTATTATATATATATATATATATATATATATATATATATATATATATATTGCTTGATTCCAGTGTTGTTTAGTGCTCTTGGTGATTGTATGCTATTTAAAATGACATAAATATGTATTGTGCATCATATTGGGAGTATTTCGGTGTTGGCTTGCATGAAAAGTTGAGGTGATCTGATAATCTCGCCCAAGCGAGTGGGTCTCGCCTAGGCGAGAGTATCAGAAAACCCTCATAGGTGTTGCGCGAGCTGTCGTTCAGATGATGAGCTCCTGTTTTGAGCGAGGGCCCATCTCGCTCAGGCGAGGAGGTATCGCATAAGCGCGATAGCGCGACAACACCACTATTTCTCTTTTCTAGCTCCCGCGTAGGCGAAAGGAGCTCGCCTGAGCAAGACCTTCCTGCCTTAGCGAGAAGTTGGGCGAGAAGCGTGCTTGTTTTGTTGTTTCTCTGTTCTTGGATGTTTGCCATATGTTTGGATTGATTAGTCTTGTGAAACATGAATAAGATGAATATGTATGAGTAAAATGGTTCATGGTCTATGATTGATAAGTTTAACATGACCTTGGCATGTGACATGTATGGGATGGATGGTTATAAAAGTGGCATGATTTTGGCATGAGAAATGATTCTATATTTGTTGATGGAAACATGATGTTGGTTTGGTTAGGATGTAATTCCACGATAGTTTTGTGGTGGTGCCTCATTGGTTAGGGCGTAATTCCATGAATCTCTAGTGAGATCTCATGGTGGTGCCTCAGTTGGTCAGGACGTAATTTCATGACCCCTGTTAGTGGGAATTCATGGTGGTGCCTCTTTATATAATTTAGTAAGGATTCAAGGTAAGGATGCATCTTGACACTCTAAAGAGTTAGTTAGTTTTACATAGAGCGTATTAACTCTAGTGGTGAGAGTAGCAGGAGGCCTGAAACACTTTAAGGGCTAACCTTGTGTGGGGGGAAGTGAGACAATGTAACAATTAGCTCGGTAGAGTAGCTCGGTAGAGTAGTAAAGGCCACCACAAGTGCAAGCATTCGCTGAATCTAACTAATTATATGTATCTGGATGAGTCATGTCTTGAGTCTTAGTGTATTGTTTGCAAGTCATAACATGGTTGGTTGACATATGTATCTTGGACTATGGAATTGTATGTAATTGTATGATAAATTATTTTCTGCTCTAGCTTACCCTTTGCTTATTTGATTGTTATGTGTGTGGTCTTCTCATTTTGCGATGATCATCAATTTATTGATGTGAGCAGATGCGAGAAATCCTTGTGGTCAATAGGAAAATGGTGACTCCGCTGCTTAGCCTGCCTAGGCCGGATTTCGTTTACTTGGGCTTTTCTTTTAGAGTTATGGCCCATGTATTGCCTTATCCTAGAACTTTATTTGGAATACTTTAGATTCCTTAATATATTGTGTTATTGGCATCGTTGTGTGCCTTAGTTTCTTTTCTGTTTTCTTTTGGACAACTGTAAGGAGTAACGTTTATACTCCAGGACCGTGCTTACTATATTATTTTGTGTGACACTTCCTTTAATTAGAGTTATTAATTAAATGGGGTGTCTTTTTATGTTTTTTCAATTTTAACCTCTTAATTGTTTTATTTTAAACTTAAATAATTATTTAAAAAAAAATGTTTTTCAGTTTTATTATTTTACTAATTTTAGTAACTATTGTTTTGAATTTATTCAAATGTAAAGATAAATAAACAACAAAACAAATAAAAGGGTAAAGTAATTGAAACATGATTCATAGATAGTAAGTAAAAGTAAAATGTGTATGTAACCATAATAATAATAATAATAACTATTATAACAATTATAGTTCTAATTAATAATAATAGTAGTAGTAATAATAATAATAGTAATATATTAATAGAAATAATTGTAGTTAATAATGATAATAATAATACTTATAGTTGGTAGTAATACTGATCATAATAATTATAGTTGATAACAACAATTATAGTTAATAATAATAATAATTATTATTATTAGAGCTGATAATAATAATAATAATAATTACAGTTATAATTGATAATAATAAAAATGATTTAAAAATAAAATAATAAATATCATGAAATGAAATGAAGTTGTAAATTCAGTTTTAAATATAATAAATAAAATTAATATCATAATATGGTGTAGTTAATTGATTTTACAAAATAACTATTATAGTATATGACCTGTGCCCGCGCATTTTTTTTATTTATTTCAAATCTGTTTAGAATAATAATACAATTTTTATTATATTTATTTAACCATTAAAAATATAAATAATAATATTAATATAAATTATAAATTATATTAAAAATTTATTTAACAAAAGTATTTAGTATAATAATGTTTTTTATAATTAAAAAAAGCACTTATACTAATAACATCACTATGAATAGTAATAATAATAATAAAAATAATAATGATACTAATAATAACAAACAAATGATAATAATAATAATAATGTTTATGCTATAAATATTAATGTCAATGCAAATAGCAAGGCTAATGTTGACATACTAACAATCTATAATTATATATAAAGATATACACATCAGCAACAAAATAATTAAGAAGGACAACTAATTGAAATATGATCTCGTAGTAAATAAAATTAAGATGTGTGTCTAACTATAATAATAATACTAACAATAATACCATTATAATAATATCTCGTAGTGATAATAATAATAATAATAATAATAATAATAATAATAATGCACTAACTAAATATATAAAGAGATACAAATTTTTTATGTCCTTTTTTGTTTTTACAATTTTATCCTCTTAATTATTATTTATTAAATTTAAATAATTATTCATAATAAAAAATTATTTATCAGTTTTATCATTCTACTAATTTTAGTAACTTTTTTTTTATTTCAAAAAATACTAAGATATAGAGATAAAATGAATAACAAAACAAATACAAAGAGCAAGTAATTGAAATATGATCTCGTAGTAAATAAAAGTAAAATATGTGTCTAACTATAATAATAATAATAATAATAATAATAATAATAATAATAACAATAATAATAATATCATTATAATAATATCGCATAATGATAAAAGAAAATAATACTAATACTACTACTACTATTTCTAATAATAATATTAATATTAATACAACTACATATATAAAGAGATAAACATCTTTGGTGTCCTTTTTATTTTATATATTTTATCCTCTTAATTATTATATTTTAAACTTAAATAATTATTTATAATAAACAAATTATTTTTCAGTTTTATTATTTTACTAATTTTAGTAACTATTTTTTTAAATTGAATTAATTGTTCAAATGGAAAGATAAATAAACAACAAAACAAATAAAAATGACAAGTAATTGAAACATGATTCCTACATAGTAAATAAAAGTAAAATGTGTATCTAACAATAATAATAATAATAACTATTATAATAATTATAGTTCTTAACAATAACAATAATAGTATATAATAATATTAGTAATATAATAATAGAAATAATTATAATTAATAATAATGATAATAATATTTATAGTTGATAGTAATAATGATTATTAATTATGGTTGATAATAATAACCCCTGACAGATCTTGACCAATAATTTTGAAGGAGGCAAAATAATTTATAGTAAAAAATTTTGAACTCATCAATAATTTATTTGGAATAAAAATCTCAATTATTCCTTTTTGAATGTAAATAACCATATTGTGTTCAAGAAATTCATCTTTTATCGTATTCAAAATTTTGTTTTGATAATCTTCGTTGTAAAAAATGAAACATTAAGAGTTAAATAAAATGAATTAGACAATCAATCGGGTAAAATATCTTTAATTTATTTGTTTTTGTCATAGTGTAAGGCCCAATATTTTCTGCCCTTATTTTAAAAGGGGTTGCCCCAATCAGTTGGGCCTAGGGCTGGCCCAAAAGGGGATCTAGACCCTAATCTGCCCTAACACTCTCCTTTCCATTCATTCTTCAGAAATCTATTCCCTTACTCCTTTCTATAGCAGCCACAAACTCTCTGCTAGGATTAACTCCGATCTTGGTCAAGGTTGCTCAAGTTCAGTTCATTTTTCACTCCATGTAAGTGATTCCCAAGCTTATACCAATCTTCTTTAAAGCATACTCTCGCCTTTCATATTGGGGTTCCATAGTAACCTCGTTCCTTTGATCTTTCTGCTATTTTCCAGTTTCTAAGCCTATTCTTAGAGCTGTTGTGTTTAGTGGTTGGTGTCAAGGTCCTATGCTAGCTCATTCTAGGTAAGGGAAGCTAGGACCCTTACTATTTTTCGTGTTTCATTGTATATTGTTGGTATTACAGCTTTATTTCGTGTCTGTGATGATTGAATGATGATTGGAATGAATGAATATGTATTGTGGGACTGTTATGAATGAATCTATATGTTGGCCTGCGCGAACAGTGGAGTGAACCTGATAATCTCGCCCAAGCGAGTGGTACTCGCCTAAGCGAGAGTATCAGGAAACCCTCCCTAGTGTTGCTGGAATTGTTGCTCAAGCGACGAGGTCCAGTCTTGAGCGAAGGGACATCTCGCTCAGGCAAGGAGGTCTCGCCCAAGCGAGAGAATGCGACAACACCACTGTTCCCTCTTCGAGCTCCCGCCTAGGCGAAGGGAACTCGCCTGAGCGAGAGAACGCTCTCGCCTGAGCGAGACTCTTCTGCCTGAGCAAAAAGTTGGGCAAGAATGCACCAGGTTCTGTTTTCTCTATTGTCTCTGTATGGTCGCTATATGTTTGGGCGATTTGATTTGTTTAAGGCATGAAATACATAATGTGCATGTATGGGATTGGTTCATGGATTGAATATGATGAGTTTGGTATGGATTTGATATGAGATATGGAATGGTTCATGGGTGAGAAATAATGAATTTTGGGTATGATCTTGGCATGTGATTTAAATGAAAAGGTTAGTATTAAAGTGGCATGGTATTAGTATGAGAGGAAATTCTATATTCATGGATTGGGAAGAATGAGTTGGTATGGATTCCACATGTGATATGAATGAGGACTGGTTACAGAGGTTGGCATGAGGTTTTAATGCATGATATATATTACTGGTTGTTTGAATATGATTGGTCTATGGTCAGTACGTAATTCCATGGGCCTCTAGGTGAGACCTCATAGAGGTGCTTCAGTGGTCGGGACATAATTCCATGACCCATGCTAGTGGGAGTTCTTTGGTGGTGCCCCATCTATATAATTTAGTAAGGATTCAAGGTAAGGTTGCATCCTAACGCTCTAAGGAGTTAGTTAGTCTCACACAGAGCGGACTGACTCTTGTGGTGAGAGTAGCAGGAGGCCTGAAACTCATTAAGGGCTAACCTTGTGTGTGGGGGATCGAGACATTGTAACACTTAGCTCGGGGGTAAGCAGCTCGGGGGTGAGCAGAGAAAATCTACTACAAGTGCAAACATCCGCTGAATTTGATTAAATTATACGTATCCGGATGAGTCACATCGAGTCTTAATATATTGTTTGGAAAGTCATAACATGTTTGGGTGACATATGTATAATTGACTATGAGAATATATATGATTGTATGATAAAAGTATTTTTGGCTCTAGCTTACCCTTTTGCTTGTTTGTTGTCTTGTGTATGGTTCTTCTCCTTTTGCGATGATTATCAATTTATTGATGTGAGCAGATGCGAGGAACACCCGTGGTCAACAGGGAGGTGATGGTTCCGCTGCTTAGCCTTTGGACTGGCTTCTGCTTTTGGGCTTTTCTTTTAGGGCAATGGCCCATGTACTGTCTGGCCTTTGGGCTTTATTTTGAAAACATTATCGTTACTCCTTTATGCTTTCTTTTTGGCATCGTGGTATGCCTTGGTTATTGTACGGAGTTGTATTTATACTCCAGGACCACGCTACTATATTATTCTATGTGACGTTTCTTTTAATTTGGATTATTAATTAAATGGGATGTTACACAAAGATTGACATAATTCAATAATGGTCGAAAAATTCTTCAAATTTGAATAGGTATGAACATCAATAATGAAATGTTGGAGTGAAATTTTAAACTAATCATATACTTATCAATATACCTATTTTTTAAAGTTTAAGACAACATAATAATTTATCATAATCTAATAAAAATTGAGACGTAATTATTAACAAAAATATATAATACTAATAGTAATAATATATAATAGTAACATATAATAATAATAACAATTATTGTTATTAATATAATAATACTAATATTTGTTATAATTTTATTACTACCACTATAAATAATATTTATAATAATAATATTATTAATAACTAAAAATATTAATACTTATAAAAATATTACAAATAATATTATTTATAATTAATATTATAGTTGAAATCATAAATAAATGAAAAAACAAAAACAAATTGACTTTTGTAGGATTTGAACCTGGATACTTTTGTACCAGAGTTTAAAAATGACGAAAAAACTAATTTTTATAACACATGTCAATAAAAAAAAATGGGGTAGAAATTTTGGTAGTATCTTATTTTCTATATATGTAATAGATTCTAAATTTAAAAATGTCATATTTTTGCAAGCATATAATGAATTCATGCTATAAGAATTTGTGTGACTTCTTATGATAAATGAAACATTTACTTTAGTAATATTTATATTATAACTAAATAAAAATAAATATTTATTTATATTTAAGTAGTGAATATGAACAAAAATAATTGATATTTTATTATTAATAATGACTTATACAATATAAATTATTAACCAAGTTTTGTGACTTAATTAAAATTAACAATGAGATTTTTAGGTAGAAATTCCTTATTGTTATTAGTTTAAAGTTTTTTTTGTTATAGGTTTCAAATCCATTAATTTCAGATTATGTTGTTCCTTGGAAAAGAGTTTGTTTTGTATGTTTTCTAACATGGATTTAGTTTGATTTCCCATGTTTTTTTAATAAATTGTTTTATATGACATATATCAAAGTTGATAAAAATTAAAATAATAATAACAATGCTAATATATTTAGCAAAAATGTCATCAAGCATATAAGGTGTTATATTGATTGATCATATTTGAAAGAAATTAGTATTATATACTTCATCTAATAAAGATAAGTGTTCAATTTTACATTCTTTATATATATATATATATGGTTTCTATTGAACAATTTTTTTAACCAAGACATGCAACTAAAACATACTTGTAAAAGTTGGAAGAACTTAGTGTCAGAATACTTTATATTCATAATCTTAAAAGAGATTGCGATTATTTCTTAAAAGTGTATTGCACCTAGGCGGATCAAGGAAACTACCCATACATTTCTGTACTGCACCTAGGTGGACTAGTAAAACTGCACGGACAGGCTCGCCTACATATAACCCCGCAAATAAAACTATCAAGTGAGTAACCGGTCAAGCGAAAGCACATAGCATCCTAGGTTGCCTACTTCAGAAATCAGGACGTCGTTGTCAACCACTCCAAACATAGAATATTGTAGATAAGGCCCCTGGTACCAACAAACACTACCTCAGGGCCTGGGCTTAGCCCAGACCCATCTAGGACCCAAACAATGGCTCAGCCCATAAGAAAGGCAGACGTAATTAATAACTCTATAAATACACGTGGACCCCAACAATTAAAGGTACACTTTCATTAATCCTTTAATTAGATATTTGACTTTTCTGATAGCCTTTTCGCTGACTTGATCGTTGGAGCCCTCTCTGCAGGTAACCCCTCAAGGGATACATCGATAGATGGTGTATTGAAACCGAGGAGAAGCCAACTCAAGAAGTCGAGGATTAAGGTAAGGCAATATTTGTGTCCCTAACATCTCTTATTTGTTTTCTGTGGGAACAAAAAGAAACATTATGTACTTATGTGAGTTATAAGTGACATGGAAGAATACTTGTCACCATAAATTTTGATCATAGTATAACCCTAAAGCAAATTTTTGAAAGAAAACTAAATGTCATTATAAGGGCTAGGTGAATCAATGTAAAGATAAGTTAGCTTTATCATTTTATAATACTAATAGATTATTTATCAAGATAAACTTTACAGTCTAAGGTTTTTGAAATTCTTATAAAAGTAGAGACTATTTTCAAGCATTTGTAAGAAATTATAAAGTCGATCTTACTAGAATTGATATATTATTTGAAATGTGTCAATCATGTTAATATTTATATGTTTTTCCAACTAGTTGTATCTTCCTTTAACAAATTAAAACAATTATATTATAATCATAAAAAAATTAATTAAAAATTATAAATATTAAATAATCCTTATACTATAAGAAAATAGATAGCATTAGCTTAGTAAAGTTGACACTAATTAGCTAATAATGTCATATTCGAGTCACATATACAACATACTCTAACAATGTTGACTTTTGAAGGATCTCTAAGTGGTGTCAACAAAACTTATTTTATATATTGTTGGCTAAGCAAATTGTATGTAGCGTCCTAATCCAATACTATTCCATCACTAAGTTTTAAATTAATTTTTAATTTCTAATATTGTTACTGAATAAACTCATGTTAAATCACTACTCCAAAAATGACAAACTATATCAATTGTTTAAGATATATTACATCGATTTCAAAACCAATATAGATCCAGTCGATGTAATAAATTAGACATATTTTACATTGGTTAACTCAGCCAATTGAATATTTTAAAAGAAATTGCACGTATGCAAAGCATTGTAGCATCTCGGAGTGGAAATTATCACTGAAATCACTAAAGACGACATCACTTTGATATTCATATTCCCCGAAATGGTGGACAAGTGCCAGAAAATACCAAAGATGTTGGATGTGAATAGGTTTAAGATATCTTCTATGAGCGAACATGGATCGACAACAAGCATGAGAACATAGAAAAATAGGACAAGGAAAGATGAACCACCAGATCTATTACAACATGCCACCACAACTTGAGCGAGAACGACGATGTGGAGATTAGAGTCATAGAGGTTGGAGAATGCTATAAGGGATGAACATAGACCAACAAATGGCATGGAACAGAAAAAATAGGACCACGAACTACAAGCCACTACAGATGAAACGACGTGCCACTACAGCTTGAGAGGGAACGAAAGAAACTATTGACGATTCTCCCAAACTACAATGCTAGAATGACCAAATGCTAAGGAAGAAGCTAACTTAAACAATGATAAGGGGATCCCAACTAGTTCAAGCTTAGGCAACATAAAATAAGCAAACCAAAAGGCACCACAATGGAGAACAAAAGCGCCAATGGAGAAAGTGTGTGCACAAAAGAGAGAGCTTCAGCATGTGAAAATTAGAGTCAAAGTGAAAGAGTTAAGATGAACAAAAATAGAGTTGATTACATTGGTTCCTACTGTTAGGTTTTACAAGGAGGGGGTTTCACTAGGGAGAACAAACACCAATGAGACTTGAGCCTAACCACATAAGATATTGACACCACTCTCAACCCAAAACCTTAAGGCAATGGGTTTATGGGTCTTTATTCTTATATAGTGCTCTACTTTCTCATTTCTAGCCAATGTGGGACTTAGAATCACACTTGGATTCCTAACAATCTC
>Ga0214543_1011408_pt1 | contig 12472 bp, 16 predicted proteins | sample CNSS2metaG_FD_160094 | JGI IMG/M metagenome (GOLD analysis project Ga0214543, IMG submission 160094) | Root nodule microbial communities from cowpea collected in UCLA plant growth center, Los Angeles, California, USA - CNSS2 | ecosystem: Host-associated > Plants > Roots > Nodule | place: USA...
CAACTTAGGGAATCAAAAATAACAAACACAAATGAAAGGGATGAAGGATTAGTGAACTTCCTTTCTAAACATGCTTAGTCTTCTTAAGCATGTGTCTCCATCCTTGGTTGGGGTCAATCCTTCATCATAAGGATGTGAAGAGGGTGAGGGCCACCTTGTTGGGGCCGGGATCCTCCTCTGGTGTGACTAAGCTCGAAGCTGGGTTGATAGAGTTGTCGGAGACTACCGTCTTGCGCGACATTGATATTCACTTGTCGGAGTCTTTGGTTAACTCTATTGACAATATGGAACCGAATGCCATGGTGATGGCAATGCTGGAGTTTAGCAGCAAGGCTTTGATACTAGGGCGTAGGGTTGGAAGCTTGTATCAAAGGGAGCTAAAGAAGGTCAGTCGGTCTAAGGTGGAGGAACTGAAGGAATAGCTGAAGGGTCAGACCCATAAGCATGCTGAAGAGAAGGCTGCTTGGAAGAAAGAGAGGGAATAGTGGTTGGAGGAAAAGAAGAGGCTGGGATCCTAGAGGGTGAGATGTTTGGACTCCAAGAAAAAATTGAATACCAAGATTGCGGATCTCGAGACCGACTATGATGAATTGAAGGAAAAACATGACATTCTAGAGAGCGAACTTGAAGACTTGAAGGGTCAGATAATCCAGGAACATATTAATGGCTTCCAGAAGGGGTTAAGGCAAGTTGCCTTCTTTCACAAGGATATAGATGTGTCGGACGCCAAGTTCGATTTAAACAAAGATGTGGTTAGAGGGTAGCTTGTCAATGAAGCGGATTCAAGCCCAGAGGAAGAGGCAGAGAAGATGGCGGCTGAATTGGATGCAAACCATGATGAGGTCATGGCCATGGAGGTAGACGTGAACCAAACAACTGCTTAGGATTACTGTTTAAAATTTTTAATTTGATATTAATCCTAAGTTTCTAATAATCCGTACAATTGTTATTTCGTTTATTAATATGATGAATGTTTTTTGTATATTTAATGTCATGCGATGTCGCTAGTTCGTGTTATAGGAGCGCGCTGTTTGATGATTTTTTTTGCCTTAAATTCATTATAGTTTGTTTGATATTAGCGTTATAGACTACTTACTTTGAGAAGTGGTATGAATGTTTTTAGAAAATAACTTAAGTATTTTTGCGCAAACGACGTAATAGTTCTGGTGTTTGACCTAGGCCGCCTACTTGTTGTAAGTAGTGGGGAATGCAAGGAATTTAACTAAATAATTAGTGTTCGACCCAAGCTGCCTACTTGTTGTAAGTGGTGGGGAACTTAAGAAATTGAATTGCATAATTAGTGTTCGACCCAAGCCGTTTACTTGTGGTAAGTGGTGGGAAACTCAAGGAATTGAATTGAATAATTAGTGTTCGGTCCAAGCCGCTTACTTTGTGGTAAGTGGTGGGGAACTTAAGAAATCAAATTGAATAATTGGTGTTCGATCCAAGCCGCTTACTTGTCGTAAGTGGTGGGGAACTTAAGAAATCAAATTGAATAATTGGTGTTCGACCCAGGCCGCTTACTTGTGGTAAGTGGTGGGGGAACTTAAGAAATCGAGTTCAATAATTAGTGTTCGACCCAGACAGCTTACTTGTGGTAAGTGGTGAGGAACTTAAGAAATTGAATAAATATATTTGTTGAGTATAGGAGAAAGAACCCTTTGTTTTATTCATGAAGTTTGTGGTGCCTCGTTAAAATCTCCCTGGCCAAAACTCTCCTTAGGGAAATAATGCCAAGTGAGGAGAAAGAGTACACCTAGGGTTACAAGTGTTTATTACATTGATCAAACTAACTAAAGTAAAACTTTAGGTGAGATGCATTCCACGTGTTTGGTATTTCTTCTCTTGACAGTAACTCAAGTTTGTAAGCGCCTCCTCTTGCATCTTCTCGTATTCAATATGAGCCTTCCCAGTTGGCCGAGAATTTTTCGTCTCTTTTCCTTGCATTACTAGCCATTCTCTAAACTAGGTCTCCTTTAATAAATGTTTGTGGTCATAGGTTTGAGTTATATTTCCTGGCCGCTCTCTGCTTTACCGTTATGTTCCAGATTTGCACTTTTTCTCGTAATTCGGTTAGCAGATCTAGGTGGGTACATAGATTATGCTGGTTTTGGTTAGGATCGTATACTTGACGGCGTAAGGAAGGTTCACCAATTTCAATCGGTATCATTGCTTCCGTGCCGTAAATTAGACTAAAAGGGGATTCGTTGGTGGCAGATTGGGGGGTGCACCTGTAGGCCCATAATACTTCCAGCAGGTCCTCTAGCCAGCGGCCCTTCACGCCATCTAAACATTTTCCTAATTTGACCAATATGACCTTGTTGGTGGCTTCAGCTTGTCCATTGGTTTGCGGATGTTCTACAGAGCTGGTGATGTGTTTGATGCCTACGCTGGTGTAGAACTTGGTGAGCTCTTTATCAATGAATTGTCAGCCATTATCGGTTATGATAGTGTGGGACTCCATAACGGCATATGATGTTCTTCTACACAAACTGTTGAACTTGTTGAGCTGTAATCGTGGCCAATGGCTTGGCTTCTATCCACTTTGTAAAGTAGTTGATGCCGACAATGACGAACTTCACTTGTCCTTTCCCTGGAGAGAAGGGTCCCAAGATGTCCATTCCCCACTTGGTGAATGGCCATAGTGACAGTATGGAATATAACTATTCGTGTTTTTGGTGAATGAGGTTTCCATGCTTCTAACAAGGTATGCATTTCTTAACAAAGGCTTAACAATCTGCCTCCATGGTTGGCCAGAAGTAGTCGACTATGAGTATTCTGGTGGTCATTGTTCTTGCGCCTGAGTGGTAGTCGCATATTCCCTCGTGTATCTCTTTAATTATGTATTCGGCTTGTTCTCTTGTAACACATTTGAGTAAGGGCTGCCCATATCCTCGCTTGTAAAATTTGTCGCCTATCATGGTGTATCGCGCTGCTTTTTTCTTGCCATCCTTTGTTGGTATTGGGTGGTGCATTGCCGGTCTTAAGGTAGTGGACGTAGGGAGTTATCCAGTTATCGACGTGGTCGAGGTGGAGGCAAATGTTTGTTATCGATGGGGCAGATAGTGTCTGTTGTAGGAGGGACTTATGTCTGCCTTTGAGTTTAGTACTTGCGACTTTTTACAGAACGTCTGCTCGTACGTTTTCACTTATTGGGATATGCTAGATATGTAAGTGGTCGAATTCGGATTGTATGATGTTACGAACCAGGAGGTAGTATTGGAGGAGAATTGCATCTTTTATTTGAAATTCATCGTTGAGGTGCCCGATAGTGAGTTTGGAATTTGTTTTGCATACGAGGCTTCGTACACCAACTTCATGTGCCAATGATAATCCCACGAGGATGACTTCGTATTCGGCTTGGTTGTTGGAGGTTTTGAAGGCAAAATGGAGGGATTTTTCAATGAGAATATGGTTGGGACTTTCTAGGACAATACTAGCACCGACACCCCTTAGGTTAGAGGAACCATCAACATATAGTATCCATTGGTCTTCCTCAGTGGTATGTTGGAGGTTGTTGACAAAGTCAAGTAGGCACTAGGCTTTGATGGGGCCATGTGGTTCATAACGAATGTTGAATTCAAAGAGTTCCATAGCCCAGCACGACATTCGTCCGGCTAGGTTGGGCTTTTGAAGGATTTTCTGGATGAGGTAATCGATCTTGGCAATAATATGGTGGTTTTGAAAGTATGGACGTAGTCGTCTTGATACGTGCAACAAGGAGCGAGCTAGTTTTTCTACCATTTGATATCTGGTCTTAGGATCTTGTAGTGTCCGACTGACGAAGTATACTAGATGTTGGATCCTGGCAGATTCTTGGACCAAGGCAGCACTAACCGTGTGGTCTGTAGCCATGATGTATACTTAGAGCGGGAGGTGTGTGTCTGGTTTGTGGATAATTAGTGGGAATGTGAGGGTAGTTTTGAGATTTTGGACAACTGTTTCACAATCATTGTTCCAAGAGAATTTTGCGGATTTTTTGAGGAGTTGTATAATGGGTCGAGTTTGTTCGGCCAGTTTTGGGAGAAATTTGGATATAGCGATTAGGCTGCCTATCAGGGGTTGGACCTCTTTGACATTGATGGGATTGTGCATTTCAATGATAGCGTTGCATTTTTCAGGATTGGCTTCAATGCTGCGTTGTGGGAGCATGAAGCCTAGGAATTTGTCACTATCAACGCCAAAAACGCACTTTTTGGGGTTGAGCTTGAGGTTGTGCTATTGTAGGGCAGAGAACACTGTGGACAAGTTTTGCGCATGTTACAGGTGGCTAGGTGATTTGACAACCATGTCATTGATGTATACTTCGACACACTTACCCATCAATTGGTTGAATACTTTATCATTAGCCTCTGATAGGAAGCACCTGCATTTTTTGAGTCTAAAGAGCATAACCTTGGAGAAATAACTAGCGTCATCTGTGATGAATGTGGTTTTGTTCATGTCGGATGTGGCCATTGGTATTTGATTGTATCTGGAGTACACATCTAAGAAACTAAGAACTTTGTTGCCAACTGCACCATCTACTAGTCAGTCAATGTTGGATAAGGGGTATGCATCTCTGGGGTAAGCTTTATTAAGGTCCGTGTAATCGACGCACATTCTCCATTTGTCGTTTGCTTTTTTAACTAAGACGACGTTAGAGAGCCAAGTATTGTAGTAGGCTTCTGCGATGAACCCGACATCTAGTAACTTCTCGGCTTTCGCTTTTGTTGTCGACCGTTGTTCTTCTCCTAACTTTCGTTTTTTATGCGAGATGTACCTGTCATCTTTGTATATGGACAACTTATGAACTGCTACTTGAGGGTCTACATTAGTGGTTAGGGTGGGTGTTAGGACATCGCGGTGCTCTCGTCGGAGGCCTGATTCTGATTTGAGGGTCCGGCCAGTGGGGAGGTCTAGGTGTACAATTTCCTCAACTAGTTTGATGTGTAAGTCGCATCCTATCTTAGGGTCCAGGTCGTCGCCAGATAGAGCGATTTCGAACCAAGTAGGCATTCAATGTTATGTGTTTAGAGGATTTGTTGCTGAGGCGCAGGCTTGCCATATAGCATTCTCATGTGAGTCGTTGGTCGCCATGGATGGTAATGATGTCGCCGGATAGGGACAAGAATTTCATGGCAGAGTGTGGTGTGGAGACAACAACTCCTAGAATGTTGAGGGATGGACGGTCGATTAGGACGTTGTATGATATGGGTGCTTCCACGATGAGGAAGTGGATGAGGATGGTCTTAGTCTGGGATCCTTCATGAAAGACGGTGTGAAGATCAATGTAACCACCGGTGTAAACCTTCTCTCCGAATAAACCATAGATGGGTTCATCATAGGGAGTCATTGCAGCGGGGGGAAAGTTGGAGTTTCTGGTAAGTGGTCCAATGAAGGATATCAACGGAACTACCTTGGTCTACGGGCATCTTTTTGACCGCGAAGTTCTCGAGCTCGACTGTGATGACCATGGGATCATCTTGTTGTTGGTCAACAACGTGGAAATCGACATCGGTAAAGGTGATGGGGGGCATTTGGCGTCTGTGGTGGGAGTGGGTAATGTGGTTGATGGATTGGATATTACGGAGGTGTTTCTTTCGAGCTGATGTGGTGGAGCTACCACTGGCGAAACCCCTTGCGATAGTGTTAATTGTGTCGCGTAAAGGAGGATCAACATAGTTGATGTTAGTGCGGGCTGGCTGTTGATCTGGGCGGTTGGTTGGATTTGGCTGATTATCGTGACGAGTGTTGCGAGGGGGGTGGCGGTTCTCGGATTGACGAGGATGAGAAGGTCCATCTTTCCGGATAAAACGACGAAAATGGTCAGCGTGAACTAATTCTTCTATTTTATCTTTAAGCGCCTTACATTCGTCGGTGGTGTGACCATTGTTTCTGTGATAATTGCAGTACTTGGTCATGTCAGCATTATGGGGGTTCAAGGTTTTGTGTTGTGGTGGGATGATATCGGCTTGGAGCACTTTGTCGAGAAGGCATGATCTGAGGACATTTAATGGAGCATATCTGGTGAATCGTGGTTGCCTAGGCTCTCTGGGCCTAGATTCAAGTCATGGAGGTGGGATGTCCGGGCTGGTGGAGGAGGGTGTGTAGTCAATGCAAAACTTGGTGTGTGGAGTCTGCATCTCCTCTATGCGGATGTAATCCGCAGTGCGCAGTTTGAGTTTGTGCATAGAGGCTGGAGGGTGGAGGTAGACGTTGTTGGCGAATGGACCCGGTTTGAGAGTTAGAGCCATACACTGCAAGATCATTTCTTGAGTGAGGTTGTGCGTGCGAAGGGCGGTCTTGCTGAAGCGGTCAATGAAGACATATCTCATCTCGTCTCTTTCTTGTCTGACGCTATGGAAGTATAAGGGTGTGGCCTGATATGGGCGGTTGCTGGCAAAATGGGTGGTAAAAAGGTGGGAGAGTGTATCAAAGTAGTCAATTGAGTATGAGGGGAGGGTAGTGAACCATTCAAGGGCAAGGCCTTTGAGGGTGGTGGGGAAAGCCTTGCAGAAGACGACATCATCAGATGTGTAGAGAGCAACATGGTTGATGTACACTTTAAAATGTTCATCAGGGTCGGTTTCTCCCGTGTAGCGGTCCAGTGTGAAGGGTTCCCACTGGCTGGGGAGAGGTGTGGTTGTGATGATGTCAATGAAAGGCTGACGACATCTGGGTGGTTGTGGTGGTAACGAGTATGGTGGGATGGGATGACGAACGATGGTAGGGAATGTGGTGGTGAAGTAGTGAGGAGGGATATGAGTGATGGGAAGGGTGGCAACAGGGTTTGCGGTTGTGGGGTATCCGCGGATGGTGGATGTTTGTGTGGTGGGTGGAGATGATGGGTGTTTGTTGGGTGGTAGTGAAAGTGTGTGGGGTGGGATTATATTCACTTTCATCCTCGCTAGGTTGGTAGACCAGGGACCTGGGAGCTTCTGACGGCTCCTTACCCTTCCCCTTCTGGGTTGGGTCAACTTCAATCTTCCTCCTCAGCCTGGAGTTCTCCTGCCTAAGCGCTTCCATCTCATCAGCATTGCGCTTTTTCAGGTCGACAAGTTCTTGTTGCATCTTTGTTTGGCCTTCAAGGATGGCGGCCAAGTCCGGGGTGATGTTGACAAGCATAGTAGGACCTGCCTTAGGGTGCTTCATGGTTCCGGCTCTGCTGCGGGTGGAGACCATTCTCGAGAGTGTTCGGATTGTTTAATAAGGTATCGCTTCGTGCCCCACGGTGGGCGCCAATTGTTCTTACGAAGAACAAATAAGAGATATTAGGGAACACAAATAATACCTTACCTCAATCCTTGACCCTTCAAGCTGGCTCCTTCTTGACTTGCACATGTCATCTCTCACATATGCAGTCCAGACCCTTGAAGGGGTTACCTGCGGAGAGGGCTCCGACGATCAAGTCAGCAAAAGGGCTCTTCAGAAGTCAAATCTTAGATTAGGGAATTAATGAAAGCGTACCTCTTAATTACTAGGGTCCACCCGTATTTATAGAGTTATTAATTATGTCTACCATTCTTTTGGGCTTGGCCCCCTTAGTTGTGTTGGGCCAATGTTCGGTCCTAGATGGGCCTGGGTCAAGCCCAAGTCTTGTGCTAGCGTTGTTGACACTAGGGGCTTCGTTTGTAACGTTCTAAGTTTGGGGGTTAACAACCCCCTATTATGTATTGTTCTTTACTGTAGGCAACTCGGGCCGTTATGTGATCCTGCTTAACCGGTTACTTATACAGTGGTTATTTGTGGGGCTATACCTAGGCAGTTTTGGTCGTGTAGTTACACTGCTCCGCCTAGGTATAGTACAATAATTAAAATATAATTTTCATATAAAATCTTTTAAGTAAAATAGTAAACTTGTTTTATTTATAACTTTTTGTGTTAAACTTCAAATAAGATGATTCTTGAACCTAACCCTAGGTTTTCAAAACCAATGAATCCATTTTTCAACTCAAAATGTCAAGATAATATATGAAAATTTCAGAATCAAGAAGACAGATTGTATACTTGAAGAAAACTTGTTAAGATAAAGACTTAGAGATTTGAGATAGACCCCCCCCCCCCCATACCTTGGTGATGCTAATTATACTCTAAGATGGAAATGAAGACGTCAAGGTGTTGGATTCCTTCTCCAACTTTAATTTTCACCATTTTTTTTTGGATTTTGTAGGAAAAATCTTGCATAAATGGATAAAGATGAATTGATGGTAGATTTATGAGATTTCTTAGTGAGGATAAATTTATTTTGACCATATAGAGAAGCTTGGTCAAAATTTGCATAGTTGGCAACTTCATGGTAGTTGCAAGCAGACTTGTTGAATTTCTAGAAGACCTCTTACTCAAACTATAAAATTCATATCTCTTACCACAAACCTATATTTATAAATCCTTATGTCTCTAGAAATCTCAAAAAAAATTGAGCTCCATCCAACAGTTTATGAAACTTGAATCCAATTTTTGCAGAAATAACTTAAAACAAGACGTAAATGACGTTATTTCAAACTAAAAACATTATTTCAACAACCACATAACTCTAAATAGAAATCCGAACGGTGAAAGTTAAGTACTATGTCTTAAGAACTCTGAATAAAATTTCATCACGATCCAATGGTTAACGAATTGAGAATAAAATGTTTACGATGGCAACTCTGCACTGGACAACAGTTGGAGACCTAACTGTTACAGTAAAGTGCGGGAATTACTGCCCCTTCCATACACCTCCAATTCAAAATCTTATCGTTCATAGTAAAGAAATATGTTTTAAGAATGTTCTGTAAAAGTTTCAGGCTAATCCAATGGTTAATGAAGCCATAATCATAATTTTACTCAAGCAACTCGAAAATATGAAGTAGTTGGCTCTAAAAAAATCATCATTTACATTGTACAAAACCCTTTGTCAATTTACTTATGAAATCATAAAATTACTTCATACTACATAATTAAACAAGAAATTTAAACATAGTTAATACAAAATAGAGGGTGTTACACCCTCAACCCACGGACAAGAAGAGACGATATGATGGTTTGATAGTGGGCAATGACAAGGTCACAACAGTGCAATGTGATTTTGATTTGGTTTCCTAGGCTAATGTCAATGCAAAGACCTTTCTATTTGGTTTGCATTTTGGGACGAAACTAAAATTAAGGTAGGGGAAAGTGAAATGTAATTCTGATTTCACCGAGGACTTTACTGAAGGATATGATCCATCGGTAACTATGCAACTTTCGTCAATAAATAGGTCAAACATTCACATACGACATTATCGAAGGAAATATCCGTCGGTAAATCAATCAATGATATTTGTCGGTACTTTTGTCGATAAGTAGGACATCCGTCGATAAATATCTGTTGGAAATGCACCTTTTTCTTGTAGTGTTGACACCATTTGATAACTTTTACATGGATAAAATAGTTTTAACAATAGTTAATTTTTATATTTTTAAAATAAAAGAGAGTAAACAGTAGTGAAAAACAAATGATAATAAAAAAAGGTGTGGTGTCAAAAAATATTATTGTGCTTTTATAAAATAAGCGATATTTTATAAAATATCGAATGTTATATTATTAAAGGTTTAATCTCGGTCTATTTTTTCATTAAGAATTGGTTGGTTCAAATAATTACAAAATTTCTTGTATTTGTGAAAAGTTCGATTTGCCCTTCTTAAGCTCAGCCTGTAATTCACAAGGCTTCCCCCTCTTGCTCCGCCCTATTCCACTCCTATAGCAGTCATGTTAATCATGAACAACACCAACTTTTCCCATCCAACTTCAGCGTATCCTCACCATTTCCTAACTCCTCATTTCCTGCCTCGTTTACACTTTAACAGTTATAACTAACTACTACATTTGCCACATGGCCCAGCCAAAAAGCCAATACTGGTAAAATTAGTAAATAAAACCATTTAGTAAATGGAACATGAAAACTAGAGAAAATCTTCCCTGATTTGACTTGTCAGTTTCTTAATGCCCACTCTCTCTCTCTCTCTCTCTGTCAGTGGATCCAAGCCCTTCTTTGATTAGCTGCGGCAATAAGCCCCCCAAAAAAACTTCAATGATAGAAGAAATCTAAGCACACAAAGTAAAGCATCCCTTAATACCAAATGAAAAACTTGGACTAAGGCACAATTTTATGTTCCTTGTAAATTCTCCACCTGCACTTTACTTTTCTTATTGGAAAATGAACAAGTCACGAAGAAGCAAAATCAGTGAAACTGTGATTGTAACCAGCAAAAAGCCAAAGCCGTTACTCCTAAAACAAAAACCAAGATTTGGATTTATTCATTCGGATAAAGCCAATACATGATTCCATTTTTCACTTGATTTCACGTGTACAAGTTAGACGAAATTACAAAACACTACTCAGTTTTTTTGTCGGGATGAATAATAGGTCTGCATAATTGTGAGAACAAGGAGCACAACCGCTGCTAACACTCCTATAAATTTCCACACTGTGGGGATATGATCACGTATCAAAATTCTGTACCAGTTTCTGCAGTAGTAAACTACAACCTCATAAACCCCTCTGCAGCCATGCCAAGTGACAATAGGAACTTTTTGCAATACAGTTCTGACTTTCTTCCCCTGGAACTTGTTCAATCTATCACAAATATCCTCATAGCTGGAATCCATGTACTCTGCTCCCTTAGAAATCGTGTTAAACAGATCCAACAACTCATCCTTGCTCTTCCTAGCCCTATTCACTATCACCCCTTTCTCCTCTAGCAGCTCAATGTCATGCTTACAACAAACCAAGCCTTGGAAGAACAATGCATATGAAGTGTACTTACATCTGATCCAAATTCTGCTCTGCTCCCACGCAATCAAGTTCCTCCACCTCACTTCTGTTGTTTCCTTCACGCACAGCGGTGGAATTCTTAGCACACTGCCACTAAAACTAATGTCAAAGTTGAACCAATCAACCAATTCATGGCGATGAGTGATGTCTGCAGCTTCAATCGTTATTCCAGCAGCGTGAAGCCTCGTGGCGCATCTCAGAAGCTCCTGCTTCACGAGTTTACCCTCTTGCTGAGTCTGTTCCACTGTGGACAAGTGCATCAAGTGAAGAATGTGTACGCCACCAGAGTTATTCACCTCAGGGTAACCGAAAGCCCTGCGAACAATATTAGCAACACGGTGATCACTGTTGATGTCACTGCGATCAGGAAAAACCTTCCTAAACAACTTCTTGAGCACAATGAAGGGAACTTGGTTCTCCAACATTGTGATATCATTAATAACAGACACCACCTTCTCTTGGTTTTGTAATATTGGGTCATTCGGGTTGCTACTATTATCACCTAGTCTCATAAGGAGCTCCAGCAAAAAACACCCATCTACTATCATTATCTTAGCTAACTCGTGAGGTTCTGATTCGATGTTACCTCCGTAGCTTGCGATGATTAGTTTGTCCAATTTGAGGATGTCTGTGCCGCACTCTCTGAGCCTTTGCTCTGATCTTCTGTTTTGTTCTTCCGTTCCTCTTCTGTCGAGAAACTCGCGCATGTAACGCCACTTGGTCTCTTCCATTAGTTGCAGGTGTCTGGTGATTCCTCTGTGTAAGGGTCCTATGGAGACCTCTTTTGGCTTGAAAGCTGCTTCGTTTGGACCTCGAAGCTCCTCTGTGACGCTTGAGATGCTGCAAGCTTGGACTTGACCATGGAAGAGGGAACCCAGCATCACTTCGATGGGAACCATCCAACTGAAGTCGGGTTGTGCCATCTTGAATTGAAGTGAGAGAATGGGAAAACTTTGAGCTACAGAGAGGGAGAAAGAACTTGTCAAGGAAATAATTGCAGAAACTAATGATATCTGGTTGAGCTTTATGGAAGTGATTGTGAAAGCTCTCAGAAAATGATGAAAAAAAAAAATTCGAACTTTCTCTGCAACTTCTTTGAAGAGTTGTGGAAATGGTTGGAATGTCTTTTAGTGGATACCACTTGCGGTCGGTACGTGGACTCATTTTGTCGGTATTCAAGTCAACTAGTTTTAGTTTAGTTAAGCTGTAGAATTTAAATATTTTTATTATCTTTTAAGAATGAAAAAGACATTTCAACCCTCATATTACTATAATATCTTTGACTTCAGCGGAGAAAAAGAAGACAGCGAATCTCCGGTGACGGCTCGCGGCAGAAGAGAGTGAAGTACTTAATCGATGATTCTGGTTATTTTTTCTTCGTTTTTGTTGATGCAGAGAACAAATAAGATAGGTTAGGCACAAGCGTCACTTTACCATGTAGTCCGCTACTTCTTCAGTTGGCCTCTTCCCGGTCGATACATGTCAACTTGAACCCAGGAGGGGTTACCTGCAGAAGAATCTCCGAAGCTCAAGTAAGTCAAAGCTCTCAGAGAGTCAAATCAGTGATTAATGAATGCGTCCCTTTAAATGATGGGGTCCACGTGTATTTATAGAACATTAATGACGTTTTGACCATTTCATGGACTGGGTCTTGACCTGGGCTCTAGTTTGGGCCATGAGTGGGCCTGGGCCCC
>Ga0214543_1011411_pt1 | contig 12465 bp, 3 predicted proteins | sample CNSS2metaG_FD_160094 | JGI IMG/M metagenome (GOLD analysis project Ga0214543, IMG submission 160094) | Root nodule microbial communities from cowpea collected in UCLA plant growth center, Los Angeles, California, USA - CNSS2 | ecosystem: Host-associated > Plants > Roots > Nodule | place: USA...
AAAAAATAAAAAAAAAAAAAAAAAAAAAAAAAAAAAAAAAATATATATATATATATATATATATATATATATATATATAAGGTTACTTAATTAATTGTGAATATTTTAATAATTTAAAGGAGAATGGAGATATGGCGGAGTCAAGTATTATGGCGAGGATATATTCATCTCCATCCCCATACCCAATCAAAAGAATCGGCATACCCATACCCATACTCAGTTAATGCAAGGATTTTCCGTCAAACGAAGACGGATTCGGACAATACCCACAAAAACCGGTTTATTTGTCATCACTGTGGTTGGAAATGGATGCACAAAACCTAAATTACAGCTCCTTTAATGATATTTTATGACTTCTAACAAATAGATTAAATAAATTGATTTTTTTTTTCTTACCGACTTTTTACCAGTGAAGCGATTTTCTGTCGCCGTTTCCGATTGGGAGGATCGTGAGAGCGGTGGAAGCGGTGGCCGTAGCTTCATTCTGACGCCATGAACACTATTATCCGCCGCCGCCTAAGGCTAAGTCCAAAACTTCTTCTTTATTCTTTCCCCAAATCCTCTTTCTTCTTCTTCTCAACGACCACTTCTGATTCTGTCTCCTTCACCATATCCTACCTCACCAACACCTGCGGCTTCACACGAGAGGCTGCACTGAAACTATCCAAACGACTTCGTTTCAACACCGCCCAAAAACCCGATTCCGTCATCTCCTTCTTCCAAACCCACGGTTTCTCCGCCGCCCAGATCCACCGCATCCTCAGCCTATCCCCCGAACTCATGGTATGCAACCCCACCCGAAGGCTTCTCCCCAAATTCCACTTCTTGGCCTCCAAAGGCTTTTCTGCATCCGACGTCGTTTCCATTGTCGCTAAGAACCCCCGTTTCCTCTGTCAGAGCCTCGAAAACCGCATCTTCCCCACCTTCCAACTCATCCGAAGGTTCTTCCCCTCCGACCTCAGAGCCCTCGCTGTTTACATCGCCTGTCCCTCTGTCATCGGACACTGTCGCGTGGCATCAAACGTTGAAAGGTTGCTCGACGCCGGAGTCTCGCACGCCGGCATTCGGCACTTGCTCTCCTCTCGGCCTCTGGTTCTCTGCTTCAACCTGAGAACCCCCTTGGAGGAAGTGAAGCTGTTGGGGTTTGACCCTTTGAAGGTGACCTTCGCTGTGGCCCTTGTGGCCAAAAGGACTGTTTCCAAACCCCTTTGGGATGCCAAAGTCGCCGTCTTGAAGAAATGGGGTTGGTCTGAGGATGAGGTTTTGGTTGCGTTTAGGAAACAACCTACGATGATGCTCTGTTCCTTGGAGAAGCTTGATGCAGTGGCGGGGCTTTGGGCGGGTCGGCTTGGATGGGATCGTTCTGCGCTTATTGCGTACCCTTCGTTGTTTTTGTACAGTTTGGAGAAAAGACTCGTTCCGAGGGCTTTGGTGTTGCAGCATCTTCTCTCCAGAGGATTGGTGAAGAAGGATGCTAACTTCGTCACACCGTTTTGTAGGTCTGATGAGGGTTTTCTGGAAAAGTACGTGACTTCTTTCGAAGAGGAAACACCCAGGTTACTGGAGCTATATCAGAAGGGACAGGGAGCATGCTAGCATCTGGTTGTTGAGATCTAATTTAACTCCTGTACATAGAGATTTTTGGTGTAATTCATCTCTAACCACTATATCTTCTCCGAGCATAGAAATGTGTTTTTTTTTTTTTTTTCAGTATGAACATTTTCCAATTAAGTCCTAGTTGGGATTTGTAGGAGTAGTGTGATATTTTATAGGTGATTGATCCAGGAGAACAAAAGGTTTTGTTGTTAGAGAAAGCCTTTGCAGGTAATATTGATATTGATTCTCATTAATCCTTCTTGTTAGTTTGTTTCATTCTATGTATTATTTTTCAATGATGCGTATCTTCAAGAATTGTGGGATTGGAATGTTGCTTGAATTTCTAGCCTTTAGTTAACCAGTTCAGCACGAGTGGAAGAGGCAATACAAATAAGATTTCTTTCGATTATGGTGCCAATTCGATTTCCTCCTGAAATAGAGGTATGAAATATCAGAAATGTGTGTCCTTTGCAAATCTGGGTGATTGAATGGTTTGTCTGAGATATTTTGTGAAGAAATTTTGTTGTTGAAAGCTTTTTGAATACTCTATATATACAGTATTCCTTCTATAGATTTTCTCTTGCCAAATGAACGCTGATTTTGTCATGAATTTGAAGAAGGGTTATTCTTCTTACAGGACTGCTACTGTTCTGTGTGGAAGAAGAGGATAATTTGCATCACGTTGTTTCGTTGAATACTGCTTTGAAGAAATGATCCTGATCACGTCAATTATTAAATATGACAATAAGAACACTAATATATTAGCTATCTGATTGGAAATGGGAAAATGAACAAGGTGCAAGGCATTTTCAAATGGCAAGATGACAAAACAGAACCAGAAACACCCAACACTGAAAGCCGCCAAAGGAATAAAGGAACAAATTCGTAGTGAATTGAGAGAATGGATGAAACCCAAAATCCTTTAAAACAGTTACCACTACTATAACCTAGTTTTTTGACAAAATTATTTGTTCTTTAAAGTTTTCTCTTATTCATATGGGAACAAGCTTGATTAAATCTGTATGAAGTTTTTCTCAAACGATGCTTGTAAATGAGAAATACGAAGGTCTTGTATGAGATGAATTAAGCTTCTAGAAATTGTTGATTGTTTGTTTGAGCACAAAAGAGTGTTGCGAGATTTTAACTTGAGTGAAGATATAAGAAACTATGAACACAAAGGGTTGTGTTAAATCTTCATACAGAGATGATTTATGGTGGGGCTTAGAGTCATTGAGAAGGTATTTGCACAGATATAGAGAAATAGAACTAGATAAATCAGTTAACCAAGAAAGAATAGTAAAATTGGTGAGTAACCTATTTATTGAGTCTAGGTCAACTTAATTAAAACAAAAGAAACAAAAGGTATTTTTCTTTTTGAGAGAAATGATGAGTATCTCTGGTCAGAACAAGAAAAGAAAAAAAACAAGTTTTCACAGAGTGAAGAAGAATAAGAGAGTTACTTCAGCCAAATTAGTTTAGAGAAAAAGTTTTATATATTTCATATATTAAGTTCTTTATATTGTTATATTGTTTACTTAAGTACTCTTGTTGTTATCTAACTTAATGATGAAGGGAATATTGTTTTGTTAATTCTTGAAAACTCCAAAAGAACTTATCTTACATATTATTTCTTCATATTAAGATTTTTTCAAATTATAAGTTTTAATATTTGCTGATTTCTTCTTTTTTTTTTTTCTGTTTCATGCATCTTATAGTTGGCCTAATTTAAGTGCGTTAATATGTTTTTTGGTATCCCATTTTAAAATGACGTTTGAGTACATCTTAATAAATTTCACCTAAAATATCAAAATGTAACACTTTTTAACAAATTAAAAAAAGTTAATATCATTAACTTAAGAAATTATATTTCATTCATTTTTAAGTTTGAAAATAAAATAAATCAAAGTTTGATATTCTAAAATTAAGGAACTAAACAAATATTTAATATTAACCCATTAGTTTTGTAAATAAAATAAATAAATAATAATAATAAGATATTTAATATTCACACATTAGTTTTGTAAATAAAATTAATAATAATAATAATAATAATTAAAATGCAATTAAAACCAAAGTAATGAACTTGATCACCACAAGTTCTAGTCCAACAAATTTTAGAAAAATGGGTACAACAGCACAAAAAAAATAATCTAAAGGAGTTATAAATTTTTAGAGATCAAAGTTATTTTTAACCTGTTATATTATCGCATCTGTTATAACTTACAAAAAATATATCAATTATAACTTACAAAAAGATTAGGGAGTGACTTTTGCTCGATGCATACATGATAGTTATCCATTTTAAAAATAACTAACGAACGTGTGTTCGTACTTTTTAATTTTTCAAAAAATTTAAATTAAGATCAATAATAAATATATAATTAACTTTTAAAATAATTATTAAATGTAAAATTAAAAAAATATATTTACAAAAAGAGTATTAAAATAATAACAGAAGATTTTTAGAATAACAGTTAAAAATAAATTATTTATAAAATAATTAATGATAAAAATAATATTATGAATTGTAAATACAAAAATGAAAATTCTCTTTATAAATTATTATAGATCAAATATAATATTATATATATATATATATATATATATATTATACATATTAAAAAATATACAATATTTTTTGTAAATATTGTAAATATATAATTATAATTGTGTAAATTTAAATTTAAATAATATATATTAAAATTATTAACGTAAAAAATTTTAAATTATAATTATTATATAAAAATATTAGTATTTTATATATTAAATATTTATTGTTAAATATCTATAAAGTAAAAATATAATTGTTATTGCGTATATCTAAACTAAAATAATATATACTAAAATTATTAACATAAAAATTTGTAAATTATGATTATTATAAATATATTATTATTTTATGTATTATATATTTTTTATTAAATATTTATAAAATATATATGTTAGACTCGGATAATGGTTAAAATTGAAATATCGATTATCTCATATAATTCAAACTTGTTACTTGATCACTTTATATCAGACTATAACATTTGCAAATTAAAGGAAGTGTATTGATAGTGTATTTATATATATAATTAGTCTTTGATCATCAGTTATATAGAATATTCTATATAATTTGAAATTAATATACAACATTCTATATTATCTTACAATGTTCCTATTTATCTTTCTATTTGCCAAGCAAAAACTAATTCATATTTATTATATTTTCAAGACGTTATATGTATTTACTGTTTCATTCACACCATCTTACAGAGAATTAATAAGAATACATCATATATAAAATTACTTGCATGTAAAACTAGGAAGAAATCAATGAAAAAAGTTATATCTTCTTTCAACTTCCTCTAACAATCCTTCTGATTAGTAAATATTTATATGTTCTTAAGATTTTAAATAAATCACCTATCAATTACATTTTTCTTCTATTATATTAAGGGTCAACAAAAAAATCAGGAGGATGATACTCAAACTAAATTTCCTTTTACATGTTAAACATTTCAATTCAGAACAAAAATTGGTGAGAGAATTTTTATAAAAGTTAAAATATACATTTTAAAATGCTTACAAATGTTTATTGACAAGTTTATCCAATTGTAAACTCATCCACTATTATAAATCTATTAGATTTCTTTTTCTCCCATACAATAGCAATTATGCGCATTGTAGCCCGTAATTTGAGAAGAAAAATATAGAAGGAATGTTTAAGAATATATTTTCTAAACAACACATTATTTTATATTTTATTGATTGAGATAACGAGCGACACTCATTAATTTTTTTAATAAATTCAGTTAGTAGTAAAAGTATATTTAAATATAAATTAAAAAGTACGATATTTTTAATGAATTTCAGAACTATTTTGAGTGGTGTGTAAAAAGAATGTAAAAAATAGAGGAAAATGATGATAAAAGATCAAAGGAAATACGTGAAACATGTGAGAAATAACTGGAAAAAAATATTATTTTATTTATAATTAATTAATTGATTATTAATATTTATATTTAATAATACTATTAAAAAAATGAAAAACTACTCCTAATTAATTATACTGTCCCGTAATTAATTATATATAAAACATTTAAAGTAACTGTTATTTTACCCATGTAATACATTATAAGTAAAATGAGTGATTATATATCCTTTCTAAGTAAAATTTTTTGTCATCTATAATCAAGGGAATTCACCTGATTTCATTTTTCAATTTTACTTTTAATAAGTATTTTTTTAAAATTAAACTAATTATTTTACCAATTTTACTTTTTAATGAATTTTGACAATTTTTTAAATTTAATCATTTTAAGACATAAAATATTTTTTATCATTAAAAAATCTATAAAATAAATAAAAATTATCTTTTATTATAAAAATTATTTATATATATAATCTTCTAATTATAACTTTATTTTATTTTTATTAGTGCACACATATATACATATTCATTTTTACTAATATGGTTATAAAATCTCTCTCTCGACATATTTTTTATTTTTTTTTTCCAATTCTTTTTAATTTTTTTTTTCACACGTTAAATCATTCAAATCACCGATCATCTCCATTCTCGCCATAGAATGGTTACATTTTATAGCATAAAACCAACAGACTGCCTATGCCTGTTTGAGTCTATAACAATGAATGATAACAATACCTCTCATAACTATTTTGCATCCATTTAGAGTTATGAAAATCCTATAAACTTTTACATTTACAAAACAAAGACAAAATAAGATAACTTACCTAATAAAATTATGAAGACTTACTAACAGAGAATAGTAACTATTTGTTCAAACCAAAAGAGGACAATTTTTAATTATCACCCTATAAACTTTTAAGATATATTGTTTATGTCACAAGTTTTATAGTTTAATTTAAATACTTATTAATCAATAAAAGTTTATGATTATAGTTATTTTTACACATACCTATTAGATATGAAACACATAATTGAATAGTTTAATAATTTTAAACTAAAAATGTATTCAAACAACTCATGTATTTATATTTTGCTCCGAATATGCTTACGGACCGGTATAGTCCTTTCTCTTTATTGAACCTTTAAATGTCGTGGAGACTTATCGAGTACTTCAGGTTGACTGTTAATATCGATAACATAAATATTTCCAACTTTTTTTTTTAAGGTACATAACATTGAACCAAATTCGTCTCAGTTCTGTAAGTATAAATTTTTTAAAGATAGTCATCTAATTTTAGAGCATCTAAATTTGAAATTATCAATAAGCAGAGATTTTATATAAATAATCATCTAAAATATTCTATGATGCTGGAAGATTTTATATAAATAATTATCTAAAATATTCTATGATACTTCCGACTTCAATAAAGACTATAGCACATTAAAAAAAAAGTATATATTTTCTACTTTGAATACTCCATAGGAATAGAATAAAGTTGAACAAGGAACAGATTTTATGGATTTAAAATAAAAAACATAAAGTGCCAACTATTTGTTCTAAAAAAATATTTTAGAACATTAAAACTTAGATCATAATTTACATATAATTTTTAATTATCATAAAAATTAAGGAAAAAACTAAAAGTTATGTTAAATTTATTTCATAAAGAAAAACTTAAAATCATTCAATAAAGCCATGAACATATTTGGATAGAAATCTGAAGTGAAAAAAGTTTAACTCTGAACTTTTCCTATATACAAGTTACTCCTCCTTTAAAAAATTAATATAATCAGAAAATAAGTCATTTAGAAGATGTGGACCAAAAACTGAGGGAATTAATACAAAGGAGGGAATGGCTATATTGTAGGTAGTTGGTTATTAAATTTCCTACTCTTTTGACTCCCAAACCAAACCCACCCTATTCAATTTCAATTCAACTCCGCGTTAACACCATCACTCCATCGTCACTCCCTTCACATCATACATCATCACATCACACATGAAGCGTCTCAGACGGTTCACGCGTTTTCATTTATATTTTCTGTAAGCTTTCAATTCCAAATTGTAGATATCGTGCACAAACAATTTCAACCAATCATTCAAAATCTCTTCTATACATTATATTATAATAAAATTAATAAGAACAAGTCAAAACTACCGGTAACTACTCGTTACCCTACAAAACTGAAACAGAATCATATGTCTGTTACGAGTTTTTCTCTTTTTGTTTCTGATATCTATATTATTCCAATCTTGGCTCCACGCGCAAAAAAGAAACATCTAAGGAAGAACAAAAAAAATGTTGCAGTGTATGAAATTGAAAATGGTAGTTCGATTCGAATTTAAAAAAAATAATAGTGCAGTGACAATGGAATTACGAAAAAACAAACCATAAGTTTTCCTTGAAAAACAAGAGTTATTATCATAATAAGTAGAGAACTTAGTCCTACAAATTTTACTTCTACTACTGCTTCCTACTTCTTACTTCTTCGTTCTTCAATCTTCAGTCCCTAACCTAACACCTAAAGCCACGCCACATATCACGGTAGAGGATGTACAAAAGATGTTAACAGTTACTTTATGTGCAATTCGTACTCTCCTAACAACTGCTTAAACGAAACCCTGGCATCACGAAACGTAAACGTACCTTTAAACAATCGAGTCGCGTTTAAGAACGAGCCATCATCTTCTTAAATTCCTCGAAGTTAACGCTGCCATCGCCATCAGCGTCAACGTTGCTGATCATTCTCCGGCAGTCGCTAAGGGAACACTTCTCTCCAAGCTTGCGAAGCACGTCGTGCAACTCCTTCGCAGTGATGAGGCCATTCTTGTCAACATCATAAAGATCAAACGCGTCGCGGAGCTCCTTTGACTCGTCGTTTCCGACGTCATTGCAGTGGAAGTCCGCAAACTCTTTGAGATCGATAAAACCGTCACCGTTCTTGTCGAGTTCCTCCATCATGCGTTTCAGTTCCTCTTTGGTTGTTTTGGATCCGAGCGTGCTGAGCATGTCTCGCAGTTCTGTGATCGAGATTTTTCCATCGCCGTTCTTGTCAAACTTGTTGAAGATCTGGCGCACCTCGTCATCCATGGCGTTGTCTCACTGCTCCTTGATCTTGAGTGAGAAATGAAAATCTATCCTGAAGACTCGGCTTAGGGTTTGTTTGTTGGGGTTTTGTTTGCACGCTAAACAGAACGGCGTTATTTATGGTTGGGTAGTCGTATTTATAGTGAGCCGTTTTTTTTTTCACGCGGTTTCTTGCTTAGCGCGTCCATGACGAAATGAGAACCGTACAAATAAGAGGGTGGTGTGTGTGGTGAGTTTGATCAACGGCAGTTGAGTGTATTGGAAGAGAAGGAATAGTGACACTTGTCCAATAATATCGTGACACGTGCGAGTACACATGATGGAGTGCACGGGAAGATATTTTGTTTCAGGAGAATTGAAACAAGATATTCATTCAAACACAATTTTGGCATTAATTATTTAAAAGGTTATCTTATCTTTTGTTATTAAATATAGAAAAGAGTAACATGTTTCTAACATAAAAAGTATTAATTAAGGAATAAAATAAAAAATATTTATCACAAAATTAAAATGATTTTGTTTTGGTGAATTTATTTAATATCTAAAAGGAATTTTCCAATTGCATACCAAAAAAAATTGTTCAGAAGGAAAAAATAAAGATAATTAGAAGTATCTACTATCATGAAAGCGTGAACGTTAATTAATATTATTTATTTCTATTTAAAATATTTAATATAAAAACTTCCTATTATTACACGTGAATGTGCATTAAAAATGTGTGTGAAGTAAATTATTTTACGTAATTGAAATAAATCAACAAGCATGGTTGTGATCCGTATAAAAAAAAAATCTTCAAAGTATATTATGGTACATAGTCACAAAATCACATTTATTTGTTTATTGTTTAATTTTCATGATAATCTATAAAATGGCCTTAATTGGATCATTTCAATCCGTGTATCATGTTGAATATATAATTTACAATTTGTAATACTTATTCCCATGCTTACGATATCATCTGTATTAACAATTTAATTTAAAATTTTTCTCATGTTTTCTAAATTTAAATATTAAAATAATTTATGGACTATAACATAATTTCTAAATTTATCATTTTTCTTTTTTCTTTAAGTGTTAGTACACTTTTTTTACATTCGTGAATACATATTTATTTATACTCACATTTATTTTATCATTATTTGAAAACACTTCTCAAATATCATCTTTATAAAAAAAAAAAAAAGTAGATTAGTTACATTACACCTTTACACCTAAAATATGGTGAACTATGATACATCTCGATTAAAATTTAGTTAGAATGTGTACTCTATTTGATTGAGTGATGGTTATAAGTTTCACTGAATTTTTTTTTTTTTCAATTTAAACAAACCACTTAAACCAGAAGATATTTTTTTCTTGTTTTATTTTCATATACAGTCAACTTTGAACATTTAATTATTTTTTAGTTTGTATATACATTTTTTTAATTATCATTTTCTTTTTATGATCAAATGAGCCACCAAACTCGTACATCAAGAATAAGTGCTAATGCCTACCCAAACACGAAGACCAAGAATTGAGTGCTAACGCCTACCCAAATCAGTAAATTTTCATATCAAATCAAATCTTTTGTATAACTTTAATATCGTACATTGAATAATAGATCTGACACCGATTTTCTATTTAGTAATCATGATTCTAAGAAAAAAAATTAATTATAGAAATATATAAAATATAATTTAATTACTTAATCGCTTATTTTGTAAAAATTACTATTTCTTAAAATAATTATCTTCTATTTTTAGAACTAATTTTTTTAGACAATATAAGTGAAAACGTGACAGGATGAGCATGAATTTTAATTTATTAACTTTTTAAAACTAAGTTTTTTATTTTGTAAATTTTTTATTTAGTTTTATATACATTTTTTCTAAAATATTTATGAATAAAGAATGGAATGTTTCATTAAAATTAACTTTCAGTTTTGATATTTTAAATGTTCTATATATGTTATTGGAGTATTAAGAAGTAATTTTATATCATTTTCTATCTTAACGCATCTCTCTGAATTGGAAGACAAACAATTGATATATAAGGAAATTAATTAATTTTATTTTTGTCTTACTTTTTAGTTGAATTATTTAAATGACATGTATTAAATTTGAGTTAAATTAAGAATAATAATACTATAACTCTATTTTTTTACTTTTTTTTTATTTCCTGACTTAATTTAGTGTGCATCATAAATTAATATATTATTATTTTTTATTTTAAAATAATTGATGACTCATAATATGTTAGACAATAAAAGATGAAAATAAAAAATGAGATTTATAGTATATTTTTTCTAAAATGAAATGAAGATATGAGAGATTTATATATAAATAAGTTATTTGAATTTGGGATGTAGGAGTTTGGAGTATTAAATGTATATTTATATTTATATTAGTTGTAATTTTATAATTTAAAATTACTAGAACATGTGAATGTGAAAGTTGTATATATAATTAAGTGGTGAATTTGTTTATAAATTATATGTTTATTAAAATAGGTAAAATCGAAAGATGGAATGGTCGGAGTGGTCTTTACTTTTACTCCTCAAAGGATGATTTCTTCCTGTGAATTTAAATTATAGAGCAAATTGAAGATTGAATCACTTAAATTTGCTTAGTTAAGGAAGACTTCGTCCAACAAATCTCAATTCAATTCGAACTTAAAATTTAACCTATTAAATTTGTTCAACAAGTTTTACTATACACAATGAATTTTTTATAGATAATAAATAATTCAAAATTGATTGAAAATAACAAAGTATTATTGTTTTTTATTATATAAGTTGCAAAGAAAAAACAAACTTTAGTAACATAAAAAACAAAAGCTATTATTAGTTTTGAGATTCTTTATCTTTGTCACCCAACACATGTTTGGCAAAGTAATCTAAACATGCATTCTTTTTTTGTTGTTTTTATGAATTATGTGTTTTGTAGGTGTTTTAAGATAGTTCATTGTTCATTATTAACTAGCAATTCATCCTAGTGTTGGATGAATTAGAGATAATATTTTGAGTTCTAGTAAAAAACATAGACTTAGATGGTATAAAAAAAATATTCAAACCCTACCATTGGCGTAGGATTAAAACATATACTAATTTATATTAACTTTTTAGCAAAACTTGAATTAATTAAGAATTTTGTTATCAAATTAAAATTTTGGATTTGTTAATGCCATACAGATTACGGCATATTTCATGTGATATTTATAAAGCCTACTTGATTTTGTTTTAAAAATGGAAAGAATTGACATGACATACAAAATTATTATTTTTTTGTTTGATGACCAAAAAGACCTTACTTTGTTGTAAGGGTTTTGTGAATAAAATGAAAGTCACGGTCAACGAGTCTCACAAAAGCGTGTTGACTTTATTGGTACCTGGTACAAGCGCGTTGCACTTTCATTTTTGTATAATGATTTATCTTATCTCATACTTGTAAATGGATTGATAAACGCAGCATTCACTTATCTATAATTTATCTCATATTATGAAGTCTTTGTTTGGACTTCAATTATAAAAAAAAAAAACTAAAACCAGTTGAATTTATCTAAATTTAAAAATAAAATAAGTTATTATGTTTTGTAGATTTATTAGAATTTGATGTAAAATTTACTTTATATGGATTTATAAAAGAAACAAGTATATTAACACAATAACCATAAATGAATTAAATGTTTCAACTGAAATCCAAATATATGGTTACTCAGTACCTTATAATAACTTTCATTCTTATTGTTATTATGTCCATGAAGGAGAAAAATATATTAAAAATTAAAAATATAAGTCATTGTGTTTTTTATTGACCCAAGTCACTGTTCAATCTAACCACTATTTCCTATTGAACTAGTTGCATTGGTGTTTTTTTTTTTTCA
>Ga0214543_1011415_pt1 | contig 12461 bp, 14 predicted proteins | sample CNSS2metaG_FD_160094 | JGI IMG/M metagenome (GOLD analysis project Ga0214543, IMG submission 160094) | Root nodule microbial communities from cowpea collected in UCLA plant growth center, Los Angeles, California, USA - CNSS2 | ecosystem: Host-associated > Plants > Roots > Nodule | place: USA...
ATCTTCTCTCCACGCACCACTACACTGCAACAGCGCCTCTATACTCGCGCACCAGCAGCCACCAGAGGAGAAGAGAAGCTCCGCCACCATAGCCACCGCACCTGCAACGCACAACAGCGACGAGCAATACCATGAACGAACCTCCACAAATCAGCACCACGCACCAGCATCTTCGTTGCCGCAACGCCATCCCTGCACTAGAAACGAAACAGCACCGCTCTTGAAGTCGCTCACTGCAAAAAAAGCCATGAAAGGTCCAGGAAACCTGATGTCGTCAGCCATTGTCACTGGACCGCCATGAACGCGTGTGAACCAGATTCATTGTAGCACCAAATCCATTGCAGCACCAGATTCGAACCTGCATAACGTTCCTGCATCAAATCAAAATGGAACACCCTTGCCGGAAGTCCCAACGATAGAAACCACAATAGAGAGAGAGAGAGCACGCGAGAGAGAGCGCGCGAGAGAGAGACACAAAATGGTGGCCGGAGGAGGAGGTCGCGTGGTGGTTGCACTGGCCGGAAGGTGTGGTGCAGCGGAGAGAGGCAGCAGAGAGAGAGAGAGAGTTGCAGAGGCTGGCGCGGGAAGGAAGAAGAGGGTTCGCGATTTTCGAACCCTAAATAAACCCTATGGCTTCGGTTGTTAGAAGAACCGAAGCCATTGACCCCTTTTGGCACCGATTCTCCTTGGACCGAGGCCTATACCCTGACTTCCAGCCACTTTTTGGCTTCGGGTCCTGATGGACCGAGGCCTAAACAACTCTTTGGCACCGGTTTTGAGCGAACCGCGGCCTATACCCCTCTTTGGCTTCGGGTATTTGGAGAACCGAGGCCTAAAACTTGGCTGTAATTACAAAAATGCCACCGCACCATTATATGCTTCGGTTCCTAGCCAACCGAGGCATATAAGGCGAGGTAAAATGGGAATTCTGCACTAGTGTGGAATTATGTCCTAGCAGTGAGGCACCACCATGATACTCGCGTGGAATTACGTCCTTATGTTAAGGCACCACCATGAACTCTCACCACGAGGTCCATGGAATTAAGTCCCCTAGGTGAGGCACCACCAGGGACTCCTATTAGGAGGGTCCATGGGATTACGTCCGACGGATGAGGCGCCACCAAGAACTCTCGCTACAATAGTCATGGAATTACGCCATGCTCACACTTTGTACATGATTCACCAACCAATTAGAAAGTTCCCATAATACTAATATCATGCATAACAACCCATCATACAACTCATGCTTTCCAATTCAAGCACAATGGAACAATATATCATTTACATCCCACCCTCATATATAATCAAGGCATCATCCCTCAAACTTTTCTAGGGAAGCATTCAAGTCAATCAAACAAACAATCACATCATTTGGCCATTCACGTTATAGCACAAACCTGCCCGTTAATCTCGCCTAGGCGAGGCATGCTCGCTTGGGCAAGAAAACCAGTGCCCGCCACTGTTTTCTTCATACAACGGACACACAAACACAAGTCCCAAAAGCTAAAACGACATATTCATCAACTCACAGTAACATACAAACCATATAATCATACAATAGCACTAGGGCAAACAGAAAACGAACTAGACACAAGGACTCTAGCTTCCCTTACCTGGAATAAGCTAGTACAAGACTCCCAAACCCAGATTCAGCCAACACAGCAGCTCCGAGTATAGCGTAATGAACTGGAGATTTAGAGGAACAAAGTGGAAACGGGATCAATGAGAGAACTTCAGTTGAAACCCTGACACCATAGCTAGAATGAGGAAAGAACAGTTGGGAGGTTAACTTACTTGGAACAACGGTCCTCCTAACTCAATGTAACGGTGAGAGCAAAACCCTAGCAAAGGCGGCAGCAACAGCTCAAGGAATATGTGGAATTCTGTTTTACGCAAATGAGCACAAGGATTAGGGTTTGGGCAGATTTAGGTCTGTTTTTCCCTCTCTGGGCCAGCCCTAAGGCCCAATGGTTAGGGGCAACCTTAAGAAAAAGAGCAGCACGAAAAGTGGGCCTTACATTCTCCCAAACAAGAAAAATTTTTGACCTCGAAAATGAAATTTACAGGGTAAACAAATGCGGATGCGACTTCCTCATATCCTCCTCTAACTCCCACATAGAGTCACCTGTCCTCTGATCCCAGATGACCTTGACTAGCCTGACGAATTTTCCTCGACGCTCCTCAACTTTGCTATCCTCTAAAGCAATTGGCGGTACCTCTATTGTAAGATCCTCCCTGATCTGCACATTCTCAGCCTCCAACACATGAGACGAATCAAATACATACTTCCTTAACTGTGACACATGGAATAACAGATGGAGGTTTGCCAACTGAGGAGGCAAGGCAATCTCATAAGCCACCGGCCCGTTTCTCCTCAACATCTGGTAGGGGCCAAGAAACTTAGGAGAAAGTTTTCTCGAGTAGAGAGCCCTTCCCACACTTGTGGTTCTGGTCACCCTCAAGAACACATGATCCCCCGCCGCAAACTCCAAGGGTCTCTTCCTGCGGTCTGCATAATTCTTCTGCCTACTCTAAGAGGCATGCATCCTATCCCTCACCATCCTCACTTTCTCAGTGGTCTGCTCTAACAATTCTGGTCCAACAAGCACTTCTTCCCCATCTTGATACCAACAAAGAGGGGTTCTACATTTCCTACCATAAAGAGCTTCATATGGTACCATGCCAATGCTCGCATGGAAGCTATTGTTGTAAGTCAACTCGATCAATGGTAACACTTCATCCCAAGCGCCCAAGTGATCCAGTATGCATGTCTGTAGCAAGTCCTCAAGTGATTGGATCGTTCTCTCAGACTGACCATTTGTCTGAGGATGATAGGCTGAACTCATCGTGAGCTTGCTTCCCAAAGCACTCTGCAAAGTCTGCCAAAACCGTGATGTGAACCGTGGATCACTGTCTGATACAATGCTTGAAGGCACCCCATGCAACCTCACAATCTCCTTAATGTACAACTAAGCCAACTTGGCCATAGACATTCTCAGGTTCATCGCCAAGAAATGCGCACTCTTTGTCAGTCGGTCCACTATGACCCAGATGGTGTCATGTCCTCTAAAAGTTCGTGGCAAATGGGTCACAAAGTCCAGCGAGATGCTATCCCATTTCCACACTGGTATCTCCAAGGGTTGCATAATCCCGTCGGGTCTCTGATGCTCCACCTTTGCCTTTTGACAGGTCAGACAGGCAGAACGAACTGTGCCACATCCTTCTTCATCCCTTGCCACCAAAAAGCTCCCTTGAGGTCTTGATACATCTTAGTCATGCCCGGATGCAAGCTAAGACGACTCTTGTGCCCTTCCTTAAGGATTACCTTTCTCACCTCGACATCATCGTGCACACACACTCTGCCTTGGAACCTGAGTATTCCATCACTACCCAAGGCGAAATCCTTCGTTTCATCTGACCCAAGTTGTTCCCTCACCCTGTTCAGGCTAGCGTCCACCAACTATCTCTCCTTAACTGAATCTAGAAAGTCATTAGATATAGTCAAGGTACTACATCTAATGAACTTTGATCCCAGCTCCACATGTAGTTTCATATCTCTGAACTACTCTAGTAGTTCCACCTCTTTTATCATAAGATGAGCAGCGTGCACTGTCTTCCTACTCAAGGTGTCTGCTACCACATTCGCCTTCCCTGGATGATATAAAAGCTCAAAATCATAATCCTTCAAGAATTCCATCCATCTTCTCTACCTCATGTTCAGTTCCTTCTAATCAAATAGATATTTAAGGCTCTTGTGATCACTGAATACGTGAAATTGGGCACCGTAGAGGTAGTGCCTCCAGATCTTGAAGGCAAACACAATAGCCGCCAACTCTAAGTCATGCGTTGGGTAATTTCTCTCATGCGCCTTTAGTTGCCTCGAAGCGTAGGTCACTACCTTCTTCTCCTGCATCAACACACAGCCCAACCCTAGATGAGAGGCATCACAGTAAACTTCAAAGGGTTTTCCAACATCGAGGATTACTAGGATTGGACCACTCGTCAACCTCCGCTTAAGTTCTTGGAAGCTTTCCTCACACTTATCGGTCCAAGTGAAAGGTTGGTCCTTCCGTGTGAGCTGTGTCAAAGGTGCCACTATCTTGGAGAATCCCTCTATGAATCTCCTATAGTAGCCAGCCAATCCCACGAAACTTCTGATTTCGGTTGCTGACTTGGGACTTTCCCACTTAACTACTGCATCAACCTTCATTGGATCCACCGCAATGCCCTCTGCCGATATCAGGTGCCCCAAGAATTGCACCTCATCCATCCAAAACTCGCACTTGGACAGTTTGGCATACAACTATTTCTCTCTCAAGACACCAAGCACTAGTCTCAGATGCTTGGCGTGCTCCTCCTGAGTCCTGGAGTAGATAAGAATGTCATCAATGAACACCACGACAAATTTATCCAGGAATGGTCCAAAAATCCGGTTTATGTAGTCCATGAACACCGCCGGAGCATTGGTCACACCAAAAGGCATGACCACATACTCATAGTGTCCATACAGGGACCTGAAGGCTGTCTTCTGTACATCATCTGCCTTCACTGGAATTTGAGGGTATCCTAACCTCAGATCAATCTTCGAGAACACTGACGATTCATGTAACTAATCCATCAAGTCATCAATTCTGGGGAGGGGGTACTTATTATTGATCGTCATCTTATTCAGTTGCCTGTAGTCCACACACAGACGCGAACTCCCATCCTTCTTCTTTACCAACAACACTGGCGCTCCCCAAGGTGAAGTGTTGGGCCGAATAAATTGTTTCCTCAACAACTATCTGTTTCTTAAGCTCCACTAACACTGTCGGGGCCATCCGGTATGGATCCATCGACACTGGCCCAGTTCCAGGTACCAAGTCAATCGAGAACTCTACTTCTCTACTAGGTGGTAACCCTGGTACCTCCTCTCAGTTGGGAAACAACAACCTTTTCTCTCAGCAAACTGTAAGGATGCGATTGGCAGATAACCAATCCATCCCCAAGATCACTTCCAACTCTTGTAGAGGTAGGCAGATCAGATTCACATTGTACCTCCGTCCTTCTACCTCCACCGGAAACCTAGCGCACAAGGACGACGCCCTGACCAAACCCGATGCCGGAGTAGACACCATAAGTTCACACTACAGCTCACACACCGGCAGACTCAACTTGTTCACACATGCATCTGACACAAATGAGTGTGTCGCTCCAGAGTCATATAGCACACAACAAGCCTTCCCAGTTATCAAACAATGACCTATAACAAGGTTACCTTAACCCGCTACCTCAGCTCTAGTCATGGCGTATACTCTGCCCGATGCCTGAGGCCTTTTGCCTCCCCTCCTCTGTTGGTTCTGAGATGGGGCTGGAACTGAGGGACGTGTCGTTGTCCTCGTGAGGGTGGGGCAATCCTTGCCGAAGTGGCCTTCCTTGCCACAATTGTTGCACCTCTTGAAGCCTACAAGCTGGGGGCAAACATTTCTCTTGTGCGGTCCCCACACTAGTAGCATTGAATCCTGCTCTGCTGGGAAGAAGACTCCCTAGACCCCTATGACTAGAAATGGGTCCTAGTATAGGGTTTCCTCCTGTCCTCGTGCCTATGCCTGGACCCAGATGGTACTCCCACTCTTTGCTGGGATGGGTGCTAAGTTTCCACCTCCACCTTCATCTTCTCCATGACCCTTGCCTTCTCCACCAAGGCTACAAAGTCCTTGATGGATAGCGGGGCCACCATCAAACGAAGGTCTCCACGGAGGCCATTCTCGAATTTCCTGCATCGCCACTCTTCATCCAGTGGCATGGTGTAGAAACGACTAAGGTGCTTGAACTTTTCTGCATACTCAGCCACTGACTTGCTTCCTTGGGTCAACTGCAGGAACTCTACCTCTTTAGCATATTTGACACTGTCAGGGAAATACTCGAAGAGGAACTTCCTCCTAAAGACATCCCAAGTAATTGGTTCCTGCCTCTCCTCCATGATGGACTTCATGTTGATCCACCAGTGCTCAGCCTCACCCGGGAGCATGTACACCGCGAACGCTAATCTACTCTCCTCGGGGCACATTTTGGCGTCGAATATCCTCTCAATATCCTTCAGCCACTTATCTACGATCTCCGGACCGGTCTTCCCATTGAACTTGACTGGATGGTTTTTTAGAAAGTCCTTCAGACTCCATTCCCGATGGTGAGGTCTCAGTTCAGGATTGTGGATAGGGGCAGTGGTCCTGTTTTCCTCCAACTGACGGAGGGCCTCCATGTGTTGTCTGTGAGCATCCTCTGCAGCCATTCTAGCAGCCTCCATCTGCTGCATTACCAATTGTTGTTGCTCAAGCGATGCCACTTGTCGCTGCATTGATGCTTCATGTTGTTGCATCATTGTTGTACTCTGTTGTGTCATAGCAGCCACCATTACTTCTATTGCCCTGGCGATATTTGGTGCGTCGCCCTGGGAAGGCTGAGAGTTCCTACGCTGAGGTGCCATGTCACTGGCACGCAGAAAAAACAAGAGTTAGACTTGATTAGCTGAGAGCTTAGCTAGCTACACACAAGTTACAACGGTAGCTAAGCAGGCACACTAGACCATAGATCCTAAGGTTCGACCGCTCTGATACCATAAATGTAATGTCCCAATTAAATGGATAAAATCAATTTAAATAAAGTGCCACATATAAAACTATTCAGAGAGTGCAGAAAATTGGAATATGAAGTACACAGTATCCCAACATATTAATAACAAAAAGGAAAAGGCTCCACACGGCCTAAACAAGTACAAGGTCTCGTCAAGTGCGAGAGGACTACTATTACTAAACTCCCAAAAGCTGTGGGTCCCCAAAGTGAGCACGATAGACGTCCAAGATTCATCAAACCGCAGCATCTCCATTATTATTACCACTGCTAGAAGTTCTCACATCTGCTCACATCAACAAGGTTGATGATCATCGCAAAGAAGGAAACCACACATAACACACAAGCAAGTGAAAGGGTAAGCTAGCGAAGAAATCATCATATCATACACTCAACATACAATTTCATATTCAAGCATAAATAGCAGACATCCACACATGAGGTACCAAACCATATAAAACACTAAGACCTGACTATCCGGATACGCTTAATGAGGCACCACCACGTGGCAGTGCAATTATGTCCTAGTAGTGAGGCGTCACCACTAGGCCTTCGCGGAATTACACCCTTACAAGAGGCACCACTACGTGGCCTTCGTGGAATTTAGTCCTGGCCTTAAGGCACCACCACGATAGTCGCGTGGAATTACGTCCTTATGTTAAGGCACCACCATGAACTCTCACCACAAGGTCCATGGAATTAAGTCTAATAGGTGAGGCACCACCAGGGACTCCCACTAGGAGGGTCCATGGGATTACGTCCGACGGATGAGGCGCCACCATGAGCTCTCGCTACAAGAGTCATGGAATTATTCCATGCTCACACTTTGTACATGATTCACCAACCAATTAGAAAGTTCCCATAATACTAATATCATGCATAACAACCCATCACACAACTCATGCTTTCCAATTCCAACACAATGGAACAATATATCATTTACATCCCACCCTCATATATAATCAAGGCATCATCCCTCAAACTTTTCTAGGGAAGCATTCAAGTCAATCAAACAAACAATCACATCATTTGGCCATTCACGTTATAGCATAAACCTGCCCCAGCCTCGCTCAGGCAAGTCCCCTTCTCGCCTAGGCGAGAGCGCGATGAATAGCGCCCTCTGCGGATTCTCGCTCAGGCGAGTCTCCTCTCGCCTAGGCGAGATCACGCCTCGCTCAAAATGAAATCCAGTCACTTGGGCGACCATTTACACAGGAAGCTTGGGCGAGCCTCTGTTAATCTCGCCTAGGCGAGGCATGCTCGCTTGGGCGAGAAAACTAGTGCCTGCCACTGTTTTCTTCATACAACGGACACACAAACACAAGTCCCAAAAGCTAAAACGCCATATTCATCAACTCATAGTAACATACAAACCACATAATCATTCAATAGCACTAGGGCAAACAGAAAATGAACTAGACACAAGGACTCTAGCTTCCCTTACCTGGAATATGCTAGTACAACACTCCCAAACCCAGATTCAGCGAGCACAACAGCTCCGAGTATAGCGTAATGAACTGGAGATTTATAGGAACAAAGTGGAAACAGGATCAATGAGAAAACTTCGGTTGAAACCCTGACAACATAGCTAGAATGAGGAAAGAACAGTTGGGAAGTTAACTTACTTGGAACAACGATCCTCCTAACTCAACGTAACAGTGAGAGCAAAACCCTAGCAGAGGTGGCAACAACAACTCAAGGAATGTGCGAAAATCTGTTTTACGCAAATGAGCACAAGGATTAAGGTTTGGGCAGATTTAGGTCTGTTTTTCCCCCTCTGGGCCAGCCCTAAGGCCCAATGATTAGGGGTAGCCTTAAGAAAAAGGGCAGCACGAAAAGTGGACCTTACATAAGACTAATGTTATATAACCATATAGAACCACAATTTTTCGATGTCTATAATCATAACCATAAACAAAATATATATATATATATATATATATATATATATATATATATATATATATATATATGAAAGAAATATAACCCATCCTGGTGACACCGTAGTCTTTTCAGGAAAAACAAAATCCATAATATGTAGCCAAATTAGGTATCCATACTAAGGTGGGCTCATGGTTAAAAAAGATAAACACTGCCTTTAGACCTTCAAAAAAGAAAATGTCTATTTTTTTTACTAATATTTCTTAATTAAATTAATTAAAAAATATATCAATAGAATTGCCTTCAATTTTTTTAGTACTAATATATTTATTAAATTAATTATAAAATTATATTTTAAAAAAATAAGACCTCAAAATACTTTTATATTTGAGAACAAATTTTAATTAAATTGTTATCGGTATCTATTAATTTTTCTTAGTATTAAAAATAATATTTAATTAGTTAAAAATCGTTTTTGTAAATTATAAGTTTGGTTATGAAAAAGATAATAATTTATTATTTTTATTCTTTTATAATCAATTTTAATTTTATTTTCTTCTTTTACCTCTTTTCCTTATTTCTTTCTATTCTAAAGTTCTTTTGTGGGGGTTTTGCTAAATTGGGTTCCTTAAATCTCATATTATTTCAATGTATCAATTTTTTATTAGTGTGGTTTTTTTCTTTGTTCCATTTTCTAGCTAAGTAATCAGAGAGGTATTTATTGGCTGACATGATTTCTCATTATTTAAATTATTTTAAGAAAACTATCTTTTATACTAACCAGTAGAATAATACCAAATAAAAAAAATAACTTACATCGAACTTTATTTAAATTTGTTTTAAAGTTGTTAATAGAAAAAAATTCATAAATTAACTAGTCCATGTAACAATAAAAAATATATAAATTTAAAATTTTAAAACAATTTTAAGTAAAGTTGAATGTGAAACACAATTTTAAATAAACTTAGCTATGTTAAAAATATATAATAAAAATATCAATTTGAATAAAAATATCAAATTTAATAAAAATATTTGTATAGCATTTATATAAATTAATTTTTGTTTTAATTTGGAGAGGGACGAAATTGAATTATTTTTACAAAAATAAGGACTAAATTGAGACAAAAATAGAATACATGGACCAAATTGAGACTAAGGAAATGACATCTGACATATACTGATACATGTCATTGTCATTGTCACATCACTCTATCACTGTCATGTGGTACGACGACAGCTTGACACGTGGCAAAATTTTTTATTTTTTTTTAAAAAATAAAAATTCGAGGAACTGACACATTGCACGCCATTATATACAATGAATACTATGCTTGTGTGAGGAAGTGAATGAGGATTTTGTGACAACCATTTTCCATTATACACCTGGCTGACATGCTCAATTGGAACTGTAAATTATTGTTGTTTGGAGTCATTCCTGTCAATTTGAACAAAGTCCTGATTAAAATAAAACATTGCATGCATTTACATGCATGAACAAATTATTAAAATATGATAAAATAGAAATCAGAAGGAAAATAAGACAAAATCTAAGGAAAAGTAAGAACAAAATCAAATGCCCAAATCAGTAACGAGAATGATAAAAATTTGAGTTAATGCCAAAATTCAGACCTCCCTTCACTACTGCATTTATTAGCTACAACAACATCTACTTAGCTATGTTTAATAAAAATGTTCCTATAGAAATAATATAGTTACATTTTCTTAAAATTGTTACTACAAAGAATATTAATATTAATATTGTAACACTTTTACAAAATGTCACTATAGATAATTATACTTTTTCTTTATTTGTAATAATATTTTCATTAACATAACTATTAAAAATGTTATTGTACATCAATTTTATAAATTATAATAATGTTTTTTAAATAAATATTATTATAAGTTATATTTTAAATAAAAGTTATTATAAATTATTAATTTATATTAATAATTATATAATTATATAATAACATTTTTAATAAACATTGCAAAGAAGTAAATACTAGATATTATTTTTTGACCGTTAAATAAATTGTTAGATTTTTTTTTTCTTTTCGTCAATTTTGTGTAACCGGTCAAAAAAAAATTAAATTGTCTAATTGATTTTAATCTATGAACAAATTAATTTGGATTAGCATCTTATTTCCCTCTCGCTTCTTCTCCCATGCTTTCATGCTTTGAAGCTATTCTACATCAGTTTTCTCCCATGCTTTGAAGTTATTCACTAGAAGCTAGGATGAAATACTTTGGATCTAGGATTTTGACACAGAACTTCGTGTTTCACACTAGTTCCGGCATTGTTGCCTAACGTCACACTTCGTCAACCCTCCACCAACGTTACGGTCACCGACGATCCTCAACGGGTTCGTCATCTCGCTCTCTGGACCATAAGGGCAAATCGTCGAAGGAATAATTATTGCGAGAGCAGTGTTCGTAATCGTCGCATCGTCCAACAACCCCCAAATCTCTGAGCCAGGTAAAGATTCCGAGCAAGACCATGATGTTTGCAATTTTCTTACCTGGGTTTCCTAATGTGATACATTCCCCTTGTTGTTTATTAGATGCTTGCAGAGATTGACGGGTTAAGTGATTCAACATAGGGTTTTTTATCTGCTTGAGTATTTAGTCTTAGCTAAATATATTATCATATTCTATTCTAACAAGTGTGTCTTTGTCCTGGGCTCTTAATAGGATCTGTTTATTATATTATCTGTTTATTTGATAAACTACTATATGTTGTGTGCAAATGCTTGGTTCCATGCTGCAAAAGGTAAAGTAAGTTTGACCAGAATCACAAGACCTGCTATAACATTGCGTGAAATTTTCTTGAACATAAAATTTCAAAGTCAATTAGATTTATGGCTAGTGGTGAGAAAGAAAAACCATCCTTGTTGGCCAAGAATGTTAAAGTGTCCTTTCCAAGTGGTTCTATGGTTGCGATCCTTGATGAGTTGGAAGAAATTACATCAAGACTTAGTCAAACTCCAACACTCCACCATATTGGTTAGTTATTTATTTTTTCATTCAAGTATGCAGTAATTTATTATATATGTAATAAGATATTATTTCTTAATTATATACTTAATTAACAAGTTCTACAAGTAAGAGAAAAAGAGGTCCTACCCAATGTCTCAAGACTCATGGCTTGACATATGATGAGTGTTTACTAATTAAACTTAATGTCCTTGGCCAACTTGTTGGCACTTATCGAGCTATTGTTCCTGCAGAACAAATAAGATAAGTTAGGCACAAGTTTCACCTTACCAAGTAGTCCGCTATCTCTTCAGTTGGTCTCTCTCTCTGATCGACACATGTCAGCTTAAACCTAGGAGGGGTTACCTTTAAATGATGGGGTCCACGTGTATTTATAGAGCATTAATGACGTTTGACCATTCCATGGGCTGGGCCTTGACTTGGGCTCTAGGTGAGGCTTGTGAGTGGGCCAGGGCCCTAACCCAGGCCCTTAAGGTTTATTGGACGCAGACGCTTCACCAGTGCAGTAAGGGCTTTTGGCCCCGGTTGTTTTTTATATTCTGTCCTGGTTCCAGAACCGAGGCATATTAGGGTGAGGCCAAAAGGGATGGCTTTTGGCCTCGGGTCTGAACCGAAGCCATAGAGCTACTTTTCTACCTCTGTTTTAATGTGAACCGATGCCATTGTGTCAAAAAAAATTAATTAATTAAAAGCTGCAACGGTGGCTCACCATCACCACATTGTCAAGGTTTTTGGAGTTATTGTATTTCCCTGTCACAGCATCAAGATTTTTTAATTCACAACAACTGCATCACCATTACAATTTCAGCAGCAGGACAAATATTTGTTTGCAATTTTTCACAGCAAGAAGGAAGGTGATAAAGCAGCAGCACCAGCAGCCACAATTTTGAGATGAAAATTCCAAGTGCTGTAAATCTTGCGAAACAAATCCACAAACAAAAAACACCATCTTCAAAAATTAAACATGATAGGAA
>Ga0214543_1011422_pt1 | contig 12453 bp, 7 predicted proteins | sample CNSS2metaG_FD_160094 | JGI IMG/M metagenome (GOLD analysis project Ga0214543, IMG submission 160094) | Root nodule microbial communities from cowpea collected in UCLA plant growth center, Los Angeles, California, USA - CNSS2 | ecosystem: Host-associated > Plants > Roots > Nodule | place: USA...
CAAACATTAAAAAAATTAAAAAATACAAAGTACAGAAATACACGATATCACTTTCAAAAAAGGGGGACCACAACGAAAAAATAAAGGACCACATGCTATGACACAGACCCATGCTCAAATAAGCACATTATTCAATAATACACTGCATTTCAGCGACAGCACTACCATTTCCTTTCCAAAAAGCAAACTTTTCAACCGACAAACAAAAGGCACCGAACAAATGCACCCAACAAAAGCATCGAACCAAAATAGGGAAAGTCACTAACCTGAGATTGCTCCAGCGTTTGAGATGAATGCGATGAACTCAATATCCACAGATTGCAAGTGTAATGACGATGGAGAAGGACTCACTATCGCACTCCACAGCTTCCACCACAGTTTCCCCAATTTCACCCCAGCTTTCTTTTTTAAAAACCCTAAACCTAATTTCGCAATTCTAATTTTTTTGAAAAATAATTATCCCACCTTAAATTATAAAAACCCTAAACCCTAATTTAATTTAACATTTTTTCTTACCCTAAACGTAATTTAATTACAGCTGCCCATTCCACGTCAACGTTTTCTTGCCAAGTCACTGTTCAACAAATGGTAAACCTTGCTATGTCACTGTTCACCTAACGTCATTTGCCCAGACTTGACGGAAAGGGCAAAAGTGAGACTTTTAAAGTTAAAAGGGGACCATTTTGAGATTTCCAAAAATACAGGTATCAATTTGAGATTTCGAATCTAAAATAGAGACCAAAAACATAATTAAATAAATAAAATATTACCCATATTAAAAAAAACACTATATAGAATTTCAGTCATGTTTAATGTTCCATCTTAAATTTATATTTAATACAAAATTACACTAATTCAATGGAATTTTTTTATGGAATACATAAATAAATATTAATATTAATGATATGAATGATGCAGATGCAATAGTAACTATCGTGATTCAATAGGTGAATGAATGAATCTGACACCAAATTATCACCCCACCCTTTCATTAATTAATTAGGTTTGAGTTAGGATAGGGTAAGTGAGAAATGATGAAAAGGGTAAAATGGTAGTTTTGATGTATAGTGCAGAGTTGGTTCAGCGAAAGTTACTGGAGCAATAATTTGATATTACCGATTTTTGTACTTCCTCCAATCTCACCTTCCATTACCAAACAAATCAAACCCAATTCACGATGCATCTATTTATTTCTGACACCTTGTGCATAAATAAATAATCATCATATTAATGAATTAATAAAATAGACAAAACCCTTTTATTATTATTTTATTCTTTTCAAATTTGTTATTATTATAGTCTGTGTCAGGTCAGGTTTCTTTACTGCTCTCTGAACACTGACGAGTGAATGAGAAGTAAAGCAACTCTTATTTTATTCAAAAAAATATAAACTGCCATTATCTTCTCATTTAGGTTTAATCCAGTTTAATTACTACGGGTGCTAATTGAAACCCCTCAATGATGCCAAAAGCGCGATTTCAAGAAACACAACACAACCACATTTGAAATCCTAGATTGATTAGTAGTTATATGTCGGTATTTTTATATGTTTCTTCATGCCAAAATTTATTTGTTTTTATTATTAGTTTCTTCCTGTGCCCTTTTGCTCTGAATCTGATCACTGAGACCATCATCAATTGATTTTATTATGGAAGGTGAAGTGATCCAACTCATGCTTTCACCCTATGTTCAATTTGAAAAGCTACTAGTAGATAGAGTTAAAGCAACGAAGCTAATGACAGTTATAGAAATACTGTTTCTGTAATCGTATTTAAAAAAAAATGTTTAATTGATCTACTCTGATAGAAATAAAGAAATTAATCTAAATAGGCACAAACGATTCCCCAGGCAAACCCAGTTGGGTACACTGTTTTGGTGAAAGTGGGTTGCATTTAAGTTCACCCCCAAACAGTAATAGTGTTAAATTTCAGCAGAGATTCACTGTGTATGGTTCATTCAAACAATATTTGTTCCTCTTGTGGCTAATTCTTAATCCCATCAACATAATTAAAAGTTAAGTTCATGGCTTTTTGAAACCATTTCTAATCATATTCATGATTTGAGATTATTAGAATGCAACCTGATATGATACAAACATAGATTACTGATCTGACTAGTGATGGACCACTAAACATCATGCGGAATGAGGTAAGACATCATATGTTATGGGAAAATTGGTTTTTATCGTTATTGTTATTAGTTTAAATCTAGACAAAACAAGTATTACTACAATGGTACAAAAGATTCTGGAATAGATAAAAAAGATTTCCCAAAAGATCCTGTTTTGCATCATGCATAATACAGACCTCAGATTCCCGTGACACTTTAATCTACGGAAAAATAAAAGCCCAAACCTTCGCCATTGGCATCACATTTTACCCTCTACACATCACCCTCTCTACCTACTCTGCTGCAACTCTCTCTCTCTCTCTCTCTCTCTCTAGGAAGTAGCAAGTGCAAGTGTGTTTTCCCAACTATAGTAATCTGTCAAACAAAACCCCTGCAACACTCTAGCACCTACACCCTCTTTTTCTGGAAATGATAGTACGGTGCTACACTTGCGGTTACATAAATCAAGTGTCGCGTGTGTTCTAGAGATCAATGCTCGGTTCTTCGGCTTCGTTTCTGAGAAAGAGTGTGGGGAAAGCGTGAATCGAATGGAAGGGTTTAACATTCAGGGAAATGAGGAGAGTGGGGTGATGGGGAAGAAGAGGGTGATGGTGTTGGTTGATGGAACTTCACATTCCAAACATGCAATGATGTGGGCACTTACTCATGTAACTAACAAGGGTGATTCTTTGACTCTGCTTCATGTTGTACCTCCTCACAAAGGTCCTGAATCTTCTTCTTCCACCTATCTCGTCAATTATCTCGGCTCCCTTTGCAAAGATTGCAAGCCAGGGGTAAGATGGTTGTGTTTGTTTGGTAGATCTTGATTCCAGTTGGTCTTTGATTTTTCAGTGCTGTTCAATAATGGAGTAGGAAGTTCCTTCTTTTATCTTTTTTTTTTTTTTCACATCCCCTCTTTTGCCGTTGTTTCTTTTCCGACTTTTCTTTTCTTTGGATGGGCTTCTTGTATTGCCCCCTTTTCACTTTTCAGAGAGAAATCATGAGAAGTTTTCAGATGTTTCAGCTTTTCTTTTGACAGTTCTTCCTATGTTGTTCCCACCCTTATTGAATAAAGAGTTACTGATGAGGTTATGGTCTGACATAGGTTGAAGTGGAAGCGCTCGTTATCCAAGGACCAAAACTGGCCACAGTAATGAGCCAAGTAAAGAAGTTGGAGGTCTCTGTCCTGGTACTGGGCCAAAAGAAATCATCTTCTCTTTTAAGTTGGTGAGTTCTATTCTATCATCCACACAACTGCAATAAAGAACCTTTGAGGCCAAATTTTAAATTTCTTGCTACTCAGTTCGAGTTTTTAAGCGATTCGGTGTATGCAGTTTTTGAGTTAAGAATTATTTCTGCAGTATCTGTGGAAGCAGCGGAAGCAGTTATACGGAGGAGTTTGTGAAGCATTGCATCAATAAAGCAGAGTGCTTGACAATTGGGGTGAGGAAGAGAAGCCAGGGAACAAATGGATACTTCATTAGCACTAGGTGGCAGAAGAACTTCTGGCTTTTGGCTTAGATTGAAAATTTAGATACCGCTAGTTCAGATCCTAGAAGGGATAACAGGGGTAAGTGGCTAAAGCAACCTTTGTATCTGCATCGTCATCTATAATCTATATCGTGCACCCTGTAACTACTTCTAACTATATCGTGTACTAAAATGTCGAGTGACCAAGAATTCTGACTTTTAATAAAAATAATCTAATTGTCCATGCTTGTGAACAGTATGTTTTGTTACTGTGTTCTTCAGTGTTTAGAGCTGGTAAAAAAAAGTCATCGTCAGAGACCCACTAATTTTTGCAGTACCATTCATTGAGAAGTGTACCATACCTATTATAAATTATTTAAGTACTATTATTCGATTTTAAAAAATAAAATGTTTACATTAAATTTTAATTATTTTCATAAATTTAAATTTATATAATGAAATAGTAGTATTATAAAAAGTAGCACATTTCAATTTATCGTTTACGTTATCTGTATTGTAAATCACATGCAGTTTATCCGGTCTTCGCGATTCACTAAAAGAAACAGGCATTTCTTTTTTGTCAATAAACGTAGATCGTAAACATTGCTATTATATGAATGAATACGTATTCACTTTCAAAAATAACAATAAGTTCACTACTAATGGGCCGTGATTTTACAGTGCATATAGCATCAAACGGGAAAAATATAGAAAAGGGTATTGGAGACAAAACAAACTGAGCCCTAGGTGGTGTGGAGAAGGGAAAAACAGAGAATTGAGAAAGATGGAAGAGAGGTAGGATAGTAGAAGAAAAACGAAAGAAAGTTGTATTTAAGAATTTTGGGTAATCTAACAATAAATAACGAGAAGTCATTTGTACCTATTGCTATTACTGCCTTCTAAAAAGGCTGAAACACGAGTTTCATGCGTAGCTAAACAAACTAGACCTTATCTTCTAATTTATCATTTACAAGAGGAAGCAACTCCATCTTACTACGGGGGGTCCTGGGAGTCCTGGGGGTCCGAGGAGTTCCAGGGACTGCTGGCTGTTGGGAGAGCATGTGCCTCACATAACCGTAGAATGTACAGCCCACAAGAGTCACGGCACATCCAACACAATTTAAATATGAAATTGGGTTCCTAAATATCAGCCAAGAAACAAGGACAGCCACTGCAACCTGCACAAAAAACACGATTCTCATTAATTTCAAAAATGTCAAATAATTCGTAAGACTAAAATGCTCCAATAAAATGAAACAGAGTTATAGACGAAGTGAGATTTAACATGTACTTCAGATCCACCGACATTAGTTATCCTTTAACACGAGCACATTAATGACTTACAAGCAAAGTCAAAGAATGAAAATTAATTTAATAAATCCAAACTAGGGAGTAAATGTTAAGCTAGAATGAAACAAAGTCCAAAAGGAGAGAAACGCATCTCGTGCAGGAATGATGATATACATAACAAATCTCACCTTAAGATTTCCGGCAACATTAAATGTTACAGCAGTGGTGGAGTGAATCACGTAAAAAATGGAGAAGTTAAGACAGAAAGCCAACACCCCGGAGCTAAAAATAATGATGAGAGCCGACCAAGGATATGGATGGGTACCAAACCATTCGAGGATTCCATTGCCTTCAAGTAACAGGGCAGGAAGCGCCAAGATCATGGTTGCAAAAGGTGCCATGTAATAAACTGTGTTTATGCTAAAGATACATGCAAACAAAAGTTAGTCCGTGTGCTGCAGAAAAGTCATGGTAAAGCTATTCAGAGAAACCAAGACATGACCCGAGTAGAATAAAACAGCCAAGACAATGTTAAGTCATTGCCCCAAAAAAACGTCTTCGGTGCAATTTCTACGGAACAATGTTAAGTATTTCATTTTACTCGATGCGGAGCTCTACGTTGTTGCGAAGACATCAACTCTACCCAAATCGAATATCGAACCGATGGTAGCTCTTCTTTTTCTGTCAGTTTCACTCATCTATCAGTTTCTATTTTTAACTTAATTCAGTCTATAAATAATCCTTTCTTAACAATATTAAGCAGTTCATTTTACTAATGTAGAACTCGTGGCATTGTTACTCCTTTTGGAGGGAGGACATCCACAACATCACTCAACCAATATTGACCCAATTATATCTTTTTTTTCTTTGACAGTTTCACTCAATTATCTGTTTCTATTTGCTCCTTAATTCAGCCGATAAATAACCCTTTCCTAACCCAACTCTCAACAAGAGAATAAATTGTTAAGACATAAGCATAAGAGTCACTCAACTCAAAAGACAAGTCCATTAGATGGAAAACCTCAAGACTGAAGTTCATAGCTCATCCTACTCAATGTAGGACTCCTAACATAAAACTTTTACAAAGGCTTGAGGCACGCCCCTGACCTTGGAATGAGGTAACGCCTCCCCTTTGAAGCAAACAAAAATACAAAGGAACTCATGAAACATTGTTGTAAACTTGGCACCTTGACAGATGCTAATCATATAGCACAAATATTGATCATTATTAATAAATAAAGTCACCGTATAAGGGGCCTTCTACATTAACTTAAAGGTGAAACCCAGCAATTTTTTGCTTTGGTTTAGTTGCATCTGGTTCTTAGTGATTGACTTGTTGCAATCAAACTAAACACTAAACGGTACCCAGAGATGTTCGGAGCACCAATATAGAATACTTCCTAGCTCTACATGTGAGAAAAAGGTTAATAAAAAACGCAATGTATGAGGTAAAACCCATTTTCCATAATAAATAATATTACGGACATGGAAATAACGGTCAAGTGTAAAGTCTATATACTGGAAAATCCAGAAAAGGCAAAAAATAGAGAAGGGGAAGAAAGAAAACCAAAATACAGAGTTATGAACAACAAGGGAAGTCAAGCGTAAAGATGGTACCTGTCAAATTTGTATCCATGCAGAAGAGATTCTGCAAGAATAGTCTTTGTAGAAGTAGCCAGACAGCCAAATAATGCAGCACAAAATCCAAACATATTAAAACTAAGCTCTGTTACAGATGTCAGAAGAATCCCTCCAACAATGGGTACAAGAGAAGCCCAAATACGCCAGTCAAAATACTTCCTCCACACTAGCCATTGCAAAACAACTGCACCAGTTTACCAAGATTAGATGTAATCGTAAACATCCTCGAATCTTAATATAAAGCAAGTAGCAAATATGTGGCAGAAATGTTAACACCGATTATTAAACCCACCTGTGGTGGCAGGTGTGAATGACTTTATTGTCTGCATAAAAGAAACTGGAATGTATCGTAGGCTCACATTCCCCAACACGATGTTAATACAGAACACAAACGACATTGGAAAGATTCTTCGCCAGCGATCTTCAGGGTCAACAGTTATCAGTGGCTTAAGTTTCAACACCTTTATTACCACATATCCCCCAATGGCTGAACAGATAAAGTGGACGCATGAAACTGATAGGGGAAACTTGAAATCCAATTTCTGCAACAAAAAAAAAAGGTAAACTGTTTATAATCCATACCCTGAATCCTAAATACACATGGATCGTAGAAAATAAGTGGTCAATATAGATAAATTTATTATTGATTATAGATGGAACACAAGCATAAAAGATATAAACAGTCGGCGATCACAAAACTTTATCTACAGATCCATTTCATCATGAAATGATTATTTTACAATAATTCCTTTCCAAATGGAGTTTTGAGAACCAGGGATGAAACGTAAGAAAACCGCAAGACCTTTACTGACAAGCAAAAAACAGAATTGCATCTTGTAGAATATACACACCAATAGAAAGCCCAATCTCCAAGGAAAAAAAACAGAAAACAGACTTTAAAGACACAATTACTGCTGTTCACAAACTAAACCACACATGCCACCAGTTAGAATAATTTTTTGTTTTATTTTAAAATCATACTAAGCTATGTTCCACATTAGGAAAGTAACATTACAGTAACAGTATTTTTCACATTTTAGTTCAGTTGTTAAAACTCACACGAAATATTCCAAGATTCAAAAACAGACGAATTTTGCAATGATTAACAAACTATAGTCTCGGGTCTATTGCACCATAAACAAAACATCTAGCTCTAAATTAAATCCATAGCACGGCCAGAGAAAATAAAATCAAACAAAGCCCAGACAAATAACTCGATAAATTAAGAGAAACCTACAACTTGCACGTAGAAGTACCGGGCAATTAACTAGATCAGTAACGAAACAAAATTTCTGAATTACAATCGTACTCGGTGGACAGGCTAGGATCACGTGTACTTTTTTTTTTAATTGTGAGAGAAGAATCACTATCTTGGTTAATTTTAAAAGGCGCTTCAAAGACACACAAAAACTCGATCCAGACACGCAACATGGATTTCGACTAAGATATGAAACTCTACAAATTAAAACGCATCGCCGAAAATAGCAATCTACAGAAACACTAAGAAAAACAGTAATCCATGGCAATTTCATTCTGACAGCATCACGATACACGAGGCATCCGTGTGGAACATCCTAGCGGCGGAATCTAACAAAATCGACGACATGACAGAAAAGAAATCTCATGAATTAGAAAAGAAGAAGCGAATCGGCGAGTGTTTGGAAATTGAAATGAGAGGAAGAAAAGTGCGGGAACCTGGAAGATCCACTTGTTGACGATGATTACGGTGACATTGAAAGCCCACCACTGAATGATGGACAAGAGAGATCTGATATCGCTCCACTGGAAAACGAAACTATCTTCCATCTACGGTTCCAGAGGCGCAGCTATTGCGCGTTGTGTCTACGATAATAGGAACGAAGAGAACACGAAGAGAATGAAGAGCGAGAGGAGGGTCGAACTCGTAACGGTGAATAACGAGTAAGAGGCACCTCTTCTGCTCTCTGCAATTTGCGTTCCCTCTCTCTCTATCTCTCTCTCCCTTTTATTATGCCAGAGAAATTTTTCGAAACGTTTCGGTTCGATTTCGCTCTCTCCCTGTCACGCCATGGAAATTTTATGTTTCTTTCTGCTTTGGTTGGTGGGGCATGTGGGTCCCACGGTATTCCAGCTCTGAGGTTCAGGGTCAATTTGGTCAGAAATCAACATTCCCCACTTTTTCAAAACTCATTAATTCTCACCTTGTTTTTCTTTCCCTCCCAATACCGTGAAGTCTTGGTTTCTTTTTCCTACAATACCTTTTATTCGGATTTTAGTTAAACTTAATGAATGGCCGATGAATTTAGCTGAACAAAACATATTGTTTTGTTTTACTTGCTTATCTTCTTTAGGATAAAAATATTAAATATCGCTTTTGTAATAAATTATTATCTTAATGTTTCTTTTAAGGCTTTCATATTATACTTAAAATTAAATTTTTGAAATTTAATTCAATTTAATTATTTTAATTAAATTTTGTTAAATTTTTAATATATTTTATGATAATATTTAAATTATTTATATTAATTAATATATTTATATTTTAATATTAAACGAATTTATTTATTATTAAAACGAAAATATTTATTTATTATGAAAAGAGTTTGAAATATAAAATAAATTTAATATAATTTGATAAAAAATATTAAATTCATATATTTTTAAAATTGATGAACTAAATTAAACAAAAATTAAAAAAAAATTAATAGTAATTATCAGACTAAAAACATATTTAATTATTTCTTTACGAATGTTTAAAAAAAACTATTTTGAAATATTCGTAAATCACTGTTTCCTTGTACCGCAATGCATTAATAGCAAAATTGGTATTTTAAATATTAATCTGGTAAATTTTGCCATGCTTAACAAAACATAGTAAAGGTTTCCTTAATTAATTGTTTCCCAGTATTGTAATGCATTTGTGTATTCTATGCAAGCGCAATTCAATTTGATGTTTTAAACATGATAAATGCTAATTGGTGCTTAATGTATAATTAATTATTATTTTCACTGTATTTATATTAAAATTTAAAATAATTAATTACATTAATTAAAATAAAATACAATTTAAGAAAAAATTAATAATTATTAATTTCATTGCATTTATGTTGAAGTATGATATAATTAACTTCATTAATTAAAATAATATAAATTTACATAACATATTTTTTAAGGAAAAAATATTCTTTTTGTCAATAATTTTTTAAATACAAAACAAGTATTTTACACTTTATAAAGTCAAACAAAAATATTCTTACTGTCTCTTTGTTTCTCAGATAAAATATAAAGTGTGAAGGTTTAAAAGATGAAGGCTTAAAAAATCTTTAAAAGGTATAGTTTTTTATTTTTAGTTTTTCCAAATTTTCCTTTTCTCATACAGTATTCTCTACTCTTTCAATTTAATTTTCTTTTATTTGTTTTGAATATGTCAAATCACAAATAAGATGATAAATTTTGATACGTATTTAAATAAATTATCAACTATATCTTGATAATATTTATAGATATTTTTATCTTTTAAATAAAATAAAATTACATCAATAGTTGTTGAGCTTAGAATTCAATTAAAGTCACACCTAATTATAAACTTTTATTAAAGTAAAACTATATTATTAATGATTCTTAACCAAATACCAGTTATAAGATCATTTAAATATTAATCTAATTAATGTTAAGTTAAGTGATTTAATTAATTAATTAATATTGAATCATGATTGAGTTAGACAGTATTCGAATTAAAACAAGGAATAATTAATTGACATTCTTAATTTTAATTCCAGTGTGTGTGTTTGAATTAGAGACCGTCATTTTAATTAAAATTGAACTGGTACAAACGTGATTTATGTTTGAATAATTTATTTAAAAAAAAATAAGTGTTATTTAATTATATTGAAATAAAATTCAAATTTATATCGTAAAACACTATTTTTAAAAAATTGGTATCGATCAAAATAGTTTAATTCTATCTATAGTTAGGGCATAAAGTTAATTACATTGTCGTTATATTCAAATCAAAATCTTAGCCAAGATCATGGTCGAATAAGTAATCATAAAGAACGAGACTTCTTTTATAATATAATGTCAAATTACCTTATCTTTAAATTGTATTTAATGTAATAATACTAATGCTGCTATTTTTAAAAATGGTAATGTTATTAAATTATTAACAAAAAATCTTAATTAGGGAATATGCTATATTTTGATATTTTCTTATGAGGATATATCATATATTTTAATCAATCTAAAACTAAAATGAACGGAAATGACGACTGTGGTTGCCTTAAGATGATTTATCTTTCTCTGTATTACTTTAAGCATCATCATTGACTGATTTTGTACGTTTTACTTTTTAATTAAATTTCTAAAAAGTAGAGTTTAATGTTAAACATCTTTATTCTAAAGTAAACGTGTTTTGATAAAAAAAATTATTTTTTTTCAGAAGTCTTAAATTGAAAAATACGTGTCCATATTTGATTTATTATCTCGCACAGAAATAATATTCCTATAAAAGCAAGTTTTTAAATAATTAACTTTAATCAACATTCTCGCGCAAAAAATAAAATAAAATTATGCTATAAAAAATTATTTTTTTAATTAAAATAAAATTTTAATGAAAAAATATTATACTATCCTTATTAACTCATGAATACATTCCTTACTGAAACAATTCATGAACTTTTTTTGTATAATGATAAGAATTTGTACTTTGTGTTTTTATTTTACTATCAAACATAATCTAACTTTTTTCTAATTTAGTTAAATTTATTTGGTTGACTTTGTCATTAAATTGGATGATATATATAAAAAAAGTTATCACCCTTTAAAAAAAGTTTACCTTAAAATAGTTTTTTAAAAGAAAATAATATCTTAACATAACTATTTTTAGTTGTTGTTTGTATTTTTATAAGGTAGCTGCATTAATTAACAAATACATGAATAATATTTATACCACGAAACATAAAATTATTAAACAAATAATAGTTGAGTCTTGTTCATCATATTTAAAATTCAATGACGTGAATTACAAAAAGTACAATTTAATTGAATTTGACTCATTCAAAAGTTTAGTTGGACGAGCTTACTAATTGAATTCAACATGGTTAAAATATTAAGCAGAAACATACAATATACGCTGCCCTCAGACTTTGATTAATAAATTAAAGAGAGAGTGAGATAATCACACGTAACATCATGGATCTAAACAATATTAATGTAGTAAAAATAAACTTCATCATTGATTCTATCAATCGTTAAATTATTAAATTACAGATTGACCTACTTTATTTAATTTTTATTTTAAACATAGTTTATGTATTAATAGTGTTATAAAATATTAACATATAAAGAAAATTAATATATGAGTAATTCTCAATTCAAAATCCAATATATGGTCACGATAAAATAATTAGTACCAACATAAGAATGTGGAACAATATTAATAATAACACTATTTCATAAATAAATTAAAATCAATCGAAACACAAATTTTGACCAAAAAAAATATTTTTCTTTCAATTTCTTTACTATCATACAAAGATGTTATCAATTTTATGTAACTCCCATTTAAACACTGGCGGACCTATGTGGTGACAGGGGGAGCCGTGGCTCCCCCATTTTTTTTTTTGTTTTTTTTTATATATATTTATATATTTTTTAAATTATATTTATATATTATTTATATTAAGTTTATATTATGAAAAATTATAATAAAAGATAAAATAAAAAAATTTAATAGAGACATTGATTTATAAAAGAGATTAGGATTTTTTTTTTCGTCATAAGATCTTTCCACCATGTAAATTATGATGAAAGTGTGTGAAGAGAAATAAATACAAAGAGATAGATTGGGAAATAGAGGTTGAAAAACACATAAATTGAGATTGAAGTATACATTATTGCATGATCTCTCAGATCAAGGTTAATATTTTATTATGATTTCTGTATGTTAAATTTATGATTTTTTTA
>Ga0214543_1011426_pt1 | contig 12444 bp, 7 predicted proteins | sample CNSS2metaG_FD_160094 | JGI IMG/M metagenome (GOLD analysis project Ga0214543, IMG submission 160094) | Root nodule microbial communities from cowpea collected in UCLA plant growth center, Los Angeles, California, USA - CNSS2 | ecosystem: Host-associated > Plants > Roots > Nodule | place: USA...
CCTTGATATCCATTTAGTGATACACCTTTGTTCTGCATTTGATCTTGGTATTTCCAAGTTGCCTCTAAATATGATAAGGGTTGCATGAGACAAATCTTCCCTGATTTCCTGCACAGACAAAATGAGCACCAGACTAAAAGTCTGACATGGTTAGGATGTCTTGAGAAAAGACGAAGCACCTGAATCACATTTCTTGCTTCCTCATAGGCATTATGATTGTGATTATGTTTCTAAGTAACAGAATGGAGGCACTGAATTGGACAAAGAATCCAGTCTGAATAAGAGAAATTAACCTTATCAATTTTATACTCTATCCAAGCCCAAGCATTTAATTGTGCCATAGTAAATATTTCTTCTACATCTACTTTCCCTTGCCTAAACACAATTTTATTCCTATGATCCCATATGTTCCTTATAATTGAAACCCAAACACCCATCCATAACTTATTTCCCTTACTATTAAGGGTCAATACATCAAATTGTTGAAAATGAGCTTTTTAAGTTGATTATGATGCGCCGTACTCACTTCCACCCACCTGTTACACATATTCCAAACCTTTTTTGTTACATTGTAAAGTTAATTATTTAAGATTCTTGTTAGGTTTTTAAGGAGGAGTAATATTACTGGAGAGATACAACATCAATGAGACATGAGCCCAACTACATAAGACATTGGCATCACTATCAATCCAAAATCTTAAGGCAATGAGTTTATGGGTCTTTATCCTTATATAATGTTCCAATTTCTCATTTATAATCAATGTGATACTTAGACTCACACTTGAATTCCTAACAAAGATGATATTAGAGTCATTCAAAGTTTATCTTAATAAGATTTTTTGTTTGTTAAATTTATTGTGTTTGCTATAGGATCACGCTCAAAACATGTATATATTTCAACGTAAAAAATGTTGAAAATTCCACATCAATTGAAAAAAAAAATATATATATAATGAATGCAAATTTCATCTCACAATTCGATTTTAATATATCAAATTAAACTTAAAATTTATTTATTAAGATAAAATTATACTTTTAAAGTATTTTGAAGTGAGAATGAGGATTGAGAATAAAATCTTATCTCTTTACATCGAATTAATTCGTCAAAAACTTAATTCATAGCCGGTCAAAATAAGTCAATCGATAAGATTTGTTTTTGTATACTAAATTAAACTTTGATTAAGTATACATATTTATATCCAAAACAAAACCTATTAAAAGTGGTCCTAAAATTTGTTTTAGGAGTCACACTGTATTAGTAATTTGAGATAAGGAATACACCGTAATGATTGTGAAGAAAGCAAGTTAATAAGAGGAAGAAATGTAGTAGTGATTATTGAAGTTGGTGGTGTTTGCGGCGTGCAACTTGATTGGCATGTTGATGAGCATGCGTTGGTGTGTGATGAGGCAAATGAAGATGAAGATGTGAAGCTTTGAATGTGAGCAAAGGAGAAATGCAAAGAAGAAATGTGATATTAGTTTTGATGGGTTAGGAGGGAAGAAAAGGAAGAGAAAAATGGTGATAGGGAGTAATAATAGAACGTTCAGGGTCAAATGCCCTAATCATTGTGTTATTTGCTTTTATTAGTGACGCATAATATACTGATTAAAGCAACAATTAAAGATCCCAATTCATGGGGTCACCAACACAACCCCAACACCCAACAACATCATATTCACATGTGGGTTCCATTTCTCATTTATGTCCCAAAACCAAGTCATCTATATGCTTTACACATATAAATATCCCCATAGGACAAACTTACAAATAACTAATCCTGTTTCTGTTAGTGTAAACTTTTTTTTATACATGTAACAGTTATCTGTAATGTTATTCTAAAAACATATAATGATCAATATATCAATGTAGAAGATTAATCTACAATATCCGCGTATCTTACCTTTGATTTAAATTCATAATGTTTAATGATTGATTTTCGTTAGATTCAAAAAAAAAACTTTCAACTATATAACATATTGATATTAAATAATGAAATTAAGAGTTTGTTCATTTGTGAAGATTAATTTTTGGAGATAAAGGATGAATTTGAGTAAATTAGAGAATAAAATTTGTTTTGTTCTTTTTAAGAGATTTAGATATCAAATTGAGTGAATTTAAAAGTAAAGTTTGTGAAAGTTATTGAGTGATTTGATTAATGTAATAAATTAAAAATTAAGTTTAATTGAAAGAAAAATAAGATTACCAAATTATCTTTTGTGTTGAAAGTAATATAAAATAATGTTTAGATGAGTTACATTTATTTTATTAAAAATATTTAAATGAATAAATGATTTTTTTATAAAAATACAATATATTTACTTCTCTGGCTTTTTTCATAAACAAATTAAAAATTTAAAATATTAATTATTGTTGTAAGTGTAATTTTAAAATTTATATATTTATATTATTAACACAATTATACAATATTATTATATTATTATTTAATTTAGAAAAAGAAATGAATCGAGGACATAATGATAATTTTCCTCAAATTCTTTTGTTTATTTCTTTTTTTTACTCTCAAACTTTTAAAAGTGAACACTAACTCACTCTTAAATGAGATCTCTCTGATCTTTCTCAGTAATAAATGTTTTAAGTGAACACACCATAACAGTTACCACGTATTTAACTTCTGTTATAACTTCAAAATAATCTTTTTAAATTTTCTCTTATAGAAAAACAACTTAATATAGATCCACGTGTAATAACTTAATTTATTTGTATGACTCATGTGAAATAGTATAATAAATTTAAATATAATTTAATAAAATCTAAAAACATATTCATTAATATGAAAAGTTATAATAAAATATACTTATAGTAAGAAACTTGATCGATGCTAATTAATACAAGGAAGTAGAGTGTTGTATTTGACCGTAAGGTTCTTTTTCTCTAAAAGTAAAAGATATAGCATGACAAAACTAATTTTATATTCTAAATTTATTATCTTTATTTATTGTCAATTTTATAACAAGGCAGAGTAAAAATAATTTCAAAATTTTAAAGACTTTATATAATATTTAGGTTATTTTTTGAATTTACCACTATACACTCCGTTAATTTTTCACGCACACAAAAATGTGACAGCATGAATATATTAATTTACAAATAAAAATAATAATTTATCATGTTTACAAATTCTAAATAATAAATTTATCACATATTATTCTTTTTATAGAGAAAAGGGAAATATAGTTAAAAATGTGACAGCATGAATATATTAATCTACAAATAAAAATAATAATTTATCATGTTTAAAAATTCTAAATAATAAATTTATCACATATTTTGTTTTTATAGAGAAAAGTGAAATATAATTAAAACTAAGTAGCATAAATAGTGTCCAAGATCAAGAACAAATACATAAAAAAGTTATAACATTTCATAATACTTCACACCAATTGGTATATATATGAAGGCAAAAACATTATTAGCACCCTTCACTTAAATTCGTCTTTCTATTTATTTCTTTTAAAAAAAATGTATGATCAATTATATATGGGTGGACAAAATTAATTGAAGTGCACTTGTAAAAATTACATCGAAAAAAAAATTTGTTTGAAGTAAATTGAAAATTAGTTCTGAATTGAATTATTTTTTATCTATCAAACTATACTGAACTACATTTAACTGCATAAACAATTTTTTGTTTTACCAATTTTTTTATCAATTTTCCTTTTGCATTGGTTTATAAGAAACTTGATTTTCTACTACAGGGAGTTGCATAGCAAAAATTGTTATAAGTTCTAACTAAAATTAATACAACAATATTTATAACAAAAGGAAAGGAGATATGAAATGATTAGTAAAAAGAAAAAAAAATGTAAATAGATGTACTGAGTTATTTAATGAAAATACTGTTACAGCTAATTTATTTTTTTTACAAAAACACATACAGTAATCAATCTAAAAAGTAAAAAAAAAAAAAAAAACGAATTCATAATCTAATTTATACAGTATAGGACACGAAATGGAGAGAAAGGAATAAATAAAAATTACAATTAGTTAATGAATAGTTAATTAAATTTTATAAACTAAATTATAAATAGGTCAGTTCCATTTTTTTAGTATAATATAGTACAATTAATTATAATTCAGCTAGATTAATTACCTATTGCTACAATTACATATTCTCGAATGTATCACCAATTATCATATTCAAATTACAATGTATGATCAACGGTGTATTTTCTAAGAAAAAAAAAACTTACTTGTCAAAATGAAATTTTAAATATAATTAAAGCAAACACCAATAATACTATTCCTTACTACCTTTTTCATCACTCCACCAACCATACCTGTTCATTAATTAAAAAAAATTGTTTGATTCAAATTTGAAATGAAAGAAACAATTAGTAATTGAATTGGTTTGACTTAAAGAGTTTATTGGATCAAACGTCTCCAATGAATTCATCTATTAAATTTCATTTATTTTTTCTGTTTTTTCGGTGAAACATTAATAATTATACATAATTTTCTGACGTAATGATTGGGCCGTATTATCTATTGTTTTATTCGTTGATTTAATTTCTCATTGTGTCTAAAAAAAGCATCATTATAACGAAACAAAAAACTTCGACTTTACGAGATTGTTTTGAAATAAAGTAATTTTTATATATTTTTAGAAGATTTTTTTTTAAAACTTTAAGGTCACATAAGTCTTTCCCAATATCCATTTTTTCCCGATTATAAGCCTTAGTTAAGAATGACATGGTTATAGGTTTAGCTGGCTTAGGTCAAAGTATGAAAATAAGTGAGTGAAATTAGTCTTAATAGCCAAAGAAACATGCCTAAACAGTAAGTGTTGTATGTCCTTTCAACATTAGCTCAACATTGATGTCTACGTATAATGTTTCATAAAGTGATAACATATATTTTGATGTTTTTTCTTTCTCATCTTTTCCGTTAATTTTTTTATTTATCCAATTTGTTACTCTCTCATCCACCAAAACATGCATGTTTGATAGCATATTTGCAATAACACATAAGAAGTGGTATTCACTCAGAAACACTAGGTTAAAATACCACAACACAAATTTTGTGAGTGAAGTAAAGAAGATGAAATAAAAACTTTGTTCTGTCCTATCCAATCCTAATCAATAACTCAGATCTTATCTGCAAGGACAATTGATCAGAGAAAAAGTAAGATAGGATGAATATTTTCTCATCTTCATCCCACAGTACACTTAATTACCTTTCTTAATTTTCATTATTACATTAACTTACATGTTATCAATTTAATGTTATCATGGAAGAACCCTCGCAATCTAAAACCTTGCAATTTAGGTTATATTAGTTTATTAAAATATAAAAGGTAATTATGAAGCATGTGAGTAGTATAGTGCAAAGTTTTTGGAGTATGCGAAAGGGAAGGGGTTGCTTAGAACGTAGAGGAGTGGAAAAAAGAGAAAGAGCGTTGCAAAATGGGATAATTGGAAATGATTTTTTGCAATGATGCGTGATGCTGATCCTTATCACTTTGTGCTAGAAATAAGTAATTTGGTAGTTTGAAAATAAAAAGCAGAATGTCAAAGGATGTATCCACAAGCAAAAACCAAACAAAACAAAAAAGATACTCATTATATTTCATATCACATAATCGTGGAGAATTGGGTGTTGAAGTGTTTTACATTTCACAAATACGCTGAGAGAGGCATGATTATGGCAATTTAAAAAAAAAAAATGAAAAAAGGTCCAAAATGTGAAGGTGCATATATGTTTCAATTTTCCAAATTTGCCTGCAAACAAAAAGTCAATCTTGAATAGTGTCGAAGTGGTAGGATATAAAAGGACCCCACCACCGATCTTTTGAATTTACACAAAACTTCAAATAAAAGCCAGCTTCGGCGGCATATCTATAATCACCATTAACAAAATTTACAACAACAACAACGCTTCAATTTATAATCAAAACCAATTAGACAAGGGAAAGAGAGGCTTCGTCCATTAATAGAATATCAATGCATCAAGGCAAATTTTCAAAATTCAAATTCATCTACGCTTTTACATATATATATTTAACTTGCTTTAGCAACCTATTCAAACACTTGAGACTATAAGTATCCACAGACGGTTTAATGATATATTTCAATATTTACTCCAACTGCATATTTAGCATATTCAAATTTAATATTACGTACTAACCCGAAATAAACTTTTATAAGATCCACAAATAATAACATTAATATATAATGTTTTAGTGAATAAAACATATTATGCAGTAAAAAGGAAGATTTATGTAAGAGATGAAGTGGTGGTTAATAAATAAATAAAAAGATGATGGATGGAGTGTATGAGAGGATGTTGTTAAATATGGTTTGTCCTTGAATGATGGGAAGTGTGGTATGGCAATGAGATTTGAAGGAAAGAGTGTTAAGATTAGGAGTGGACAAATGGCAGCGCTGTTCTCCAAACAAAAACAGGGACAAATGTTTCCAACTACTGGGCCATCCTCTCCCATCTTCTTCTTACATAAATAATAATATTCATTATTTAAATTTCAAAATTCCCACTGCCTCAAAAGGACCCTGAAACCTTAATAAAAGCAGATTGTCTTCAACATTCTATGCTCCAACTCCCTACAACTATCACTACTGTCTTCTCTCTCTCTCTTATCTCACATAACTGGGCCTGCAAACCCATTCACATTAATAAATCACTTCTCACAATCACTTCATAACGCGCTTCCTCACCCAACCCAACAACCACCATGGCTGATGCTGCCCTCTGGCTTCCCTCGCACTTCCTGGCCGCCCACGACCATCACATCAACAACCTCCATTTCGCCTTTCCTTCCGAGTTCCCCTACGACCTTGGACTCTCTTCCCCGCCGCTCGAATCTCTGGCGGGCTCCACGGAGACCGAAACCAGTGACGGCGAAGAGGACTTCTTCGCCGGCCTCACTCGCCGACTCAGTCAGTCCTCGCTTAACGAAACTCGGAAGCACCTCTCTGCGCTGCCTATTCAACCCGACAGCGGAACATTCTCGGAGATTCCCAGGAAGACTCAGGGTTTAGTCGGTTCACCGCAGTCTACGCTTACCGGGTTCGGGAGCTGGTCGGGTCGAAGCGCCGGCTCCGGCGACGGTAGCCCGAACGGGTACTCGCGTGTTCCTTCGCCCTCGACGACGCCATTTGACGAAAACAACGACCCCTGGGAAGTCATATACGCTGCCGCCGGACAAGTGGCAAGGTTGAAGATAAATAACAACCATGTTTCGGAGTATGACTTTCAGAAGAGTAGGGGTTTACTTACTCATTCTCGCCCCAACCAGTGTTTCAATCAGGTAAAGATGCTATTTTTGTAATTATTTCTTGACTTGGTTCTTTATTTCCCTTATGGCACTGATGTATACTCTGTTTTAGTCCTATTACCGGTCTAATGTGGGGTTTCTAATAATGATTGATGTTTTTGTTGGTTCCGTAGGTTGCTAGACCGAAGGAGCAGTGTGGCTCGGTTTGGGGAAGGCCAACCAAGCCTAACTGGGTTGTTCAGCAGCAAAAGGTTCAGGTTCAGAACAGGGCGCGTGAGTTTGGCCATGAGGGTGTGAATGTGAAATGCACTCGTCCTACTACATGTTTGCCCCAGTCTGCGTGGTCCCCTTGTCAAGTTCAGCAACAAAACAGTCGGGTGCAGTTTGGCGGATCCGGGTCTCGGGTTGCTGTACCCGGCACGGGTGGATCTTCTGTGAAAAGGGGATGTGGTGGAACTGGGGTGTTCTTGCCTCGTCATTATGAAACAACCCCTTCTGAACCTCGCAAGAAAACTGGTGAGTGGTTATTTGCTTTTACTTGTACCTTTCTCTCTCTAGCCTCTTCTCTGTATATCTCAGTTTTTGTGGTGGCTCATTTTGTCTCATGGTGTGCTTTTAATTTGGTCAGGCTGTGCTCCTGTCTTGTTACCGTCAAAGATGGCTCATACTTTGAACTTGAATATCGATGACCTAAATGGGGCTAACCAACAACGCTTAACAAACGCCTTTGCTTCGGATTACGGTGAGTTAGTATTTACAGTATGATGTTTTGAACAAGTAGAGTTGTTGGCATGAGTATTGAACTCACTTTTTTTTTCCGGTTACAGACGCGATTTTGGCGAGGAGAAAAGCGCTTCTGATGCAGCAGAGACTAAGTGTTCGACGAGAGGAGGCAGCTAACTGTGAAATTCGCCTACCACAAGAGTGGACTTACTGACACTTCCGACTCCAGCAAACAAAGAAGCTCCGATTTCTCCAAAGAAAAGTTGCATGGAGAAGAAGTGAAATAGTTTATGGTAATCTTATTTGGTTGTTTTGACAGAAGACGAAATTGAAGAATGTGTTTGGGTAGTTTAGTTGAAATAAGGCATCCACTTTTTCTTCCTAGTTCTAGTTCTGGGAAGAAAAGCTAGGAAGCAGCTTTTGGGACCTGGTTTAGATTTAGTGGAAGGAATAGTGAAAGGATAGCAGCAGATTAGCAGGGCTTTTTCCTTTTTCTCTTTTTTTACCCTTTTAATATTAATATTATTATTAGTTGTAATAATAATAATAATAATAATAAGATAAAGCTGGTCGTTTTCTTTAGCGTTATTGTGGTTATGGTGATGATGATACTGATGGGGCTAACTAAAGTGCAAGGTATGGCGAAATGAAGATACAGTATGTTATAAGTTTTAGTATGTAATAAGATGATGGTTTCTGCATTTTGAAGATAATTAGTGTGTGAGTTTTACGGTTCCGATATTTGAAGTTGGGTTTTTGAGGAAAATTTGAATGAAAAAGGAGGGGGGAATGAAATGTAATAATGGAAGGAAAGAATTGAATCTGATATTGGGATATGATTGTGGTGATGTTATTGAGTTGGGTCCAATCTAATCCATGGCTTTTCTTTTTTCCTAAAACTGGGAACTAACGAACAGAAATTGGGAAAGTAGGGATTTGGTGATTTTGACTAGGTCCACTACTATTTCTAAATTATCCTTTCGAAATATTGTGTTTGTGTACATGTGGTGTGTTGTGTTGTGTCCTCTACCCTAGCTATTCCATTATTTTATGGGTGTAACTACCGGTACGGCGGGGCCATTTCTTTTCAACCCCATTATTTTAACTTTTACACTCTTCCATACACTTTCTTCACAGATACTACTACTATCTTTAACAAAACTATCACTACTGTTGGATACTATTCATTACTATCCACTGGGTCTATATTCTGGTTAAACACTTACAAATTTAAATACATTTTATACTTTCTAGACGTTTCTTAACTCTAATTAATCAAACAATTTAATGTTACAATGTTTTAATAAATACTTTTTGACCATCACTAAAATGTCATGTTTATGAAATAAAATTAGAGTTTATTTCGATATGAATAATAATAGTAATATATTATTTATTTGCCACCTAAAACTTCAATGTCGAACTAAAAATAAAAGCTCTGGTAATAATTCAAATGATTTGATCAAAATGCGTAAAAAAGTGAAGTAAGCCTTTTTTTTTTTAATGTTACAAAAATAGTTTCTGTACGAATACAATGTATATTCAAGAAATTTAGAAAGAAATGGTAGTCTTTGAACGAATCTGAAAACTTAAATTATATTCTACTCCTTGTTGGAATAATTTAGGCAAACAATTAGTTCTTCAAGAAAAATTGATTGCTTATATTGTTTCAATTTAAGTATTTTAAGATTCACCTGTCATATGAAGATATGCTTTTATTGGTTTTTAATCCATTTCTAATTTCCAACCTCATTGGATATCGTAGGAGATTACTAATGTATGGAGCAACTATCAGTTTTGGACAGCTGTTACTTTATTATATTAATATACTTCTATATAATAAGCGACTAAAATTTTGTTGTAATTCAGTTTTTATTATTCTTTCTTTTATGTTACTTCTTGGTTTTTAATACAATCTCTAAGTTCACAGCCAAAGTTAATTTAAATATTAATTATATTTTAATGATGTAAAAATTGCCGGTCTCATTTTTAATTAAGAAACGGAATTAATACGTTCTCAGATGTTTAAACTGTAACCCGAACATAACTATGTCGTTAGGGTCATGTTGTCACAGTGGAGACCACGATGTAGAATTTTAATTGGCACGTCCAAAAACAACCAAAATCTTGAATATTCAAGAATTAAGGTTGTCACTCCTTTAGACTAGACAATGACATGTACCTCGTTTTACTTCATTCCAAATTGATTTGCACTGTATATTTTTGTTGTATTAATTTTCTGGTGTACATGATTAAAAAGAGAAGTAAATATTTAAACTTTTAATAAAAGTAATTTCAAACTTTGAAACATTTATATTTATAACTTCAAAGTTTGTGTTGATGGGAAGTGGCACAATACGAATGATTAAAGCAAAGCTTGGAAATAATGTGAAGTAGAAGAGATAGGTCGTAACCACGTGTAGGGTCTCAAACTCTGAACTCAACACAGTTGCGAATAGGGCTCAAACCTGCTTATTTTGTGGCCCATGTCTAGCCGTAAATCACGTTTTGATGGACCCAGAGTTTTTTTTTTCTCGGTCCATTGTATTTTTATACCATTTTTGCTATTTCTTTGCCAAGTACAAAGTAACGACCACACCAACCAAAAACCCGGGGAATAAATTAGGATAAGTCTACACCCACCAATTCATTATTCTCAGTACGCATTATCAACAAAAATTAATTAACTATGCACAACACATGAGAAAATTTGTAATTTATCATTAAGTTGACTGCATTATAGCAGATAGAATAAATTAGCTTACAGTATTTCTTGAAAAAAAAAACAAATGTAATTTTTTTTATTTACACTTTTTAAATTCAAATTTGGTATTTTAACTCTTTTAAAGGTTTAAAGGTGACGTAAGCTCATTGTAAAATATAACTTGAATTGATGAAGTAATATAAATTTAATACATTAAACGTTGGAGGATCATTTTAGGAATTTTGTTAATTTGAAGGGATATATATAGTTAGACTCTTCTATAATTGACGGAAGTTCACAATTCAAAGAGTTTAAGATGTTATATATAAGGATTATGGAACACAATGCATTTTTTATTTTATCATTAATTACTGTTAGAGAATAAGTAGGGATGACAACGGGGCGGGGACGGATTTCACTGTCCCATACCCATTCCCGTAAAAAAAATTCATCCCCATCCCCATACTCAAATCCAACGGATATCAAATTTTTGTCTCATCCCCATCCCTACTGGGTAACGGGTGTAATCTCGTACCCATACCCATACCTGTTTTCTTACTACTTTAATATCAAATACTTTGAAATAAATTATAATGTTTACATTTTAGATTGTAATACCAAATAAAATTTGATGAGAACCAAAACATTTGTTAAATTTGCAAACATTAATGAAACCTAGTTGATAAATTTTAAAAATATTTTTTAAAAAATATAAAAGGAAAAAATACTTAAAAAAATATATTTAAATTAAAATATATTTTAAATGTTTGTTTACTTCAATTTTTTAAATTATAATGAATCTATTTATTATACATTAATAAAAGTTATAATACATCACTTGATTAAAATGACGCAAAGAACAAATAATAAACATAATAATAAAATTTTAACATAGATTTTGTATCTTTTGAACCACAATATATGTTGGATGGTGGTAAAAAAATATTCATGGCAATTATATTAAATTTTTATATTGTAGTAAATAAATATTATTTATACAACTATAGTGAAAAAAATTAAAGTATGATTGTAATGAGTAAGAAAATAAAAAATAATTAGATAAAATTTATCGAAATAGTATTCTACATGATGAAAATAAACAAAAAATAAAAATATTAAAAAATTAACAAATGTGTGTCTTATAAACAATTTGGAGATTATTGGAAGGAATCACACAAAGGAAAACAAATATATAATTAATGGTATGATAAGATGAAAAATATCTTAGAGATTTAAGAAAACTTTTCAAATATCAACATATATACTCAATGGTTGATAAAAAAAATGACGCAAAAAATAAATAATAAACATAATAAAATTTTATCATAGATCTTGTATCTGTTAAACTCCAATATATGTTGGATGGTGATAAAAAATATTCATGGAAATTACATTAAATTTTTATATTGTAAATTATTTATACAATTATAGTGAAAAAAATTAAAGTATGATTGTAATGAGTTAGAAAATAAAAAATAATTAGATAAAATTTATCAAAATAATATTCTACATGATGAAAATAAACAAAAATAAAAATATTAAAAACTTAACAAATGTGTGTCTTATAAACAATTTGGAGACTATTGGAAGGAATTGCACAAAGAAAAACAAATGTATAATTAAGGGTATGATAAGACGAAAAATATCTTAGAGATCTAAGAAAACTTTTCAAATATCAACATATATACTCAATGGTTGAGAAATAACAAAAATTGTTTTAGCGAAATAAAAGAGTTCTTCAAATGAAACAAAAATTAATAATAA
>Ga0214543_1011428_pt1 | contig 12441 bp, 3 predicted proteins | sample CNSS2metaG_FD_160094 | JGI IMG/M metagenome (GOLD analysis project Ga0214543, IMG submission 160094) | Root nodule microbial communities from cowpea collected in UCLA plant growth center, Los Angeles, California, USA - CNSS2 | ecosystem: Host-associated > Plants > Roots > Nodule | place: USA...
TTAAACTTTGCATAAATAATTAAAATTGAACTTTGGAAGTTAAAGGCATTTAGTGAATGGAAAAGATTAGAAATGATATGACTTGATATTGTCGGGGTTAGAATTCACCAACTATGCTCTCATGCAACTACAATTTAACATCCTCTTCATTAATATGCTAATGCCAACCCATAATATTACTCAAACCCTAATTCCTTAATAGATTGAGCCTAAATTTCCTTATTAAAAGCCAATTCCTTGAACTCTTAATAAGCAAATTTGCTTTATGCACAAAGGTTTAAGACAACCAATGGGTCAAGCTCCATTCCTAGGTACAAGCTCCATTGAGTTTTCTTATTTCAAATCTAGGTTTCAAAAGATATTTCCACACCCAATGAACCAAAAATCATGCAAGCTTTAAGTGAAGAAATAAGAAGACTAGCAATTAATGAAACAGTCATATATATAATCAAAACATTTGCATTTACACAAGAGTTTCGTGGCTACATCTAATCCCAACAAAAAATGGGTTTAGCTCTCCATTGCCATGGAGAGCTCAAGCTTAAAAATGGAAGAAAAGGAAGAGAAAGAGATACAAAGAGGAAGATGGAGCTGTTTCCACAAGCCCTAACACTCCTCAAAGCTCTCCAAATGTGTTCTTCGTGCCTCCAAAATGCCAAAGATCCTTTTTCCCCTCGCGAAAACAGAAGAAAAAGAGCCAACTTGCCACATCAGCAAACATTGGCGCCTGGCGGAAGGGTCTCACCGCCAGGCGCAAGCCACCAAACAGGGGGCAAGTCTTCCCGCTACCGCCCGGCGGTGACCAAGTGCCGTCAGGCGATGACTAACAGTAGCGCTTGGCTAGCGCGTGGCTGGCGGTCTGTTCCCCCTGGCGCTGGCTTCGCGTCGCCAGGCGCTTCCTGTTGACATTTTTCTTCTCTCTTTGCTATTCCGCGTCACTCATTAGTCTGGATTTTTGGAACAAAGCTTCCCATCTGCAAAAAGGACACAAAAATGGGGATTAGTGGTATATTTAGATCAATGTAACCCACAATGTATTTATTTACAAAAGTAAGGTAAAATTGAGGATTAAGTAGGTTAAAAGCTTTAGAAGAGATGATTTTGCTAATGAAATATAGCTTGGATAATGGTAAAAATTAACATTATCAGAGATCTCACGGTGGTGCCTCATGTAATGAACGTAATTCCATGAATCTCTTGGTGAGATCTCATGGTGGTGCCTCAGGTAATAGACATAATTCCATGAATCTCTTGGTGATATCTCATGGTGGTGCCTCATGTAATGGACGTAATTCTATGACCTTCTTAGTGAGAGCTCATGGTGGTGCCTTAGGCAATGGACGTAATTCCACGAACCTCTTAGTAAGGTTTCGTGGTGGTGCCTCAGTATATAATTAAGGATTCAAGTAAGGATTGCATTCTGAAGCTCTAAAGAATCAATTAGTCTCAAGTAGAGCGTACTGACTCAAGTGGCGAGAGTAGCAGGATGCCCTAGTCTTTGGCAGGATAATGGCCTTAAATGTTTGAAGGCTAACATTGTGCGTGGTAGGGTGAAACCCATTGGGAATGGCTTTGTAGAGCAATAGAGGCCACCACGAGTGCAAGCATGCAGTGAATCTGACTATTTATATGTATCCGGATAATTGAGTCTTAGAGTTTTGCTTGTTTACTATCACATGATTGGTTGATTCATGTATCTTTGACTTTTAAATTGCTTTTTCAATTGTATGATAAAACCTTTTTACTCTAGCTTACCCTTTTTGTTTGCTTGTGTTTGTAATGTGTGTGGTTTTCCCTTTTTGCAATGATCATCAATTTATTGATGTGAGCAGATGTGGAAACCCCTAGTGGTCGTCAGGGTGATGGAAACTCTGCAGTGTAGCCCGACTTAGGTGGAATCTCCTTCCTTGGAGTACTCCCTGTAGGCATTTTCACCTATGTCGTATTTTGCTTATGTGCAAGCTTGTGTCAGATAACTGTGAACCTTTATATTTTGTTCCTAGCATTGTGTAGTGCCTTCGTTTTTCCTTTTGAGTATATTTGGATGATTGTAAGATCCTTATACTTTAAGTCTCCTTCCTTGGAGTACTCCCTGTAGGCACTGTTGCATATGCCATATTTTGCTTATGCACAAGCTTGTGTCAGATAACTGTGAACTTTTATATTTTGTTCCTAACATTGTGTAGTGCCTTCGTTTTTCCTTTTGAGTATATTTGGATGATTGTAAGATCTTTATACTTTAAGTCTCGTGCTCTTGGATATTATAATATGTGCGATGTTTTATTTAGTTAGATTTATCTATTAAATGAGATGTTACACATATTACGTGTTGGTAACATAACATAAGAAATACTATTCAAATTTTCCATAAAATAAAAACAATCAATAAAATCATGAAGCATAAATTTACATAAAAAAATAAGTGTAAGCATATGTGACATAGTTCACCTTTTATCGAATCTCTTACAGGATTTTTTTCCAATTTATTAAATTCATTATAAATTTTTAGGACATATTAGTTATCACAAAATATTTTATATTATATTATATATATATATATATATATATATATATATATATATATATATATTTTTTTTTTGTTTATCTATTTATTGATGTAATGGTAGACAGTGAGAGATTAATAAATTAAATCAACTTTATTAAAGTTGTTATTTTATTAATATAAATAATTAAAGTAATAACTTAAATATTGTTTTATGCTTTTATATGTTCCTACAAAATTAACTTTTAAAAATATAAAATACTATTATTTCTCATTAAATTGATGAAAGGATAATAAGTGAATTGCAACTTTTTGAAAAAATGTTTCACTTATGTCCTTTTTAGAAAAAAATTATTAACATCATTAACTGTATTGATATTTAAAATGACCTATACTTACAAAATAAGTATTGATATTTATAATAAAATTTAATGGTAAAAGTTATAAATAAAGTTAACTGTATTAATATTTTTTTTCTAAAAAAGATTTAATTGAGACATTTTTTTGAAAGTTGGAAGAAGAAGAAGAAAGAGAAGTTTTAATCATCACATAAAAATTATTACGGTATACACAAAAATACAAAAATATTAACAAATATTTTATAATTCAAAGAAACAATTTATAATCAATTAAACTATTTATCTTTTATATATATATATATATATATATATATATATATATATATAACTACTTTATAATTTTAATTTTTAAAAGCGTACTAATAATAATTAGGTGAAATTACTCTTTTGATCCCTCTATTTGTCATGAAATTTCATTATGGTCCTCAAGTTTTTCGTTGTCTCAATTTGGTCCTCATTTTCTTAAAAATGACTCAATTTGGTCCTCACCGTTAACTTTGACCAAACGGTGTTAAAGTCATCGCCACGTGTCAACTTCTGTTTTTTTTTAATTTTTTTAAAATTCTTTTAAATTTTTTTTTAATTTTTTTATTTTTGACACGTGTCACTTCAAAGTTGTGTCATGTGTCAAACTGACTCAATTTGGTCTCTATATTTGTTTTTAGTTTCAATTTAGTCCCAATTTTTGTAAAAATGAAGCAATATTATCCTTCCTTAAATGGTTACTAAATTTACTTTTTTATAAATTTTATGGTGATATTCTTACTAAAATTAATTTTTTTATTAAATATTTCTATAAATATTTTAAATTAACTTTAAATTCTACACAAAACATTAGACTTTGATTTTGTTTTGAACTTGAAATTTAGTTCCTAAACTTATGTGTGACAAGTTATTTGATTTTTAATTTTTACTAAGTTTGTATAATATGATACACTTGATACCTTTATATATGATGATAAAATTGTTAACTTTTGAAATTAAGTTTGGGGTTTAACTTTGTTTAATAATAAAACTAAAAAAAAACTTATTTAAAAATATTTCTACAAATATTTAATAAAAATGTCAATTTTATTAAGAATATCATCATAAGTTGTATACGAAGATTAAATTGAGTCTCAATCTACGGAGGACAATATTGCTTCATTTTTACAAAAATGGGACTAAATTGAAACTAAAAACAAATATAGGGACCAAATTGAGTCACTTTGACACGTGGTACAACTGTGAAGTGACACGTGTCAAAAATTAAAAAAAAATTCAAAAAAAATTCAAAAATTCAAAAATATTAAAAAAATTCAAAAAATATTAAAAAATTAAAAAAAAAAACCAGAAATTGACACGTGGCGTTGACTTACCACCGTCTGGTCAAAGTTAACGGTGAGGACCAAATTGAGTCATTTTTAAGAAAATGAGGATCAAATTGAGACAACGAAAAACTTGAGGACCAAAATAAAATTTCATGACAAATAGAGGGACAAAAAAGTAATTTAACCTATATCTTTCCAACAATTATAAGAAATTCAACTTTTAGAGCACTAAATATAACTTATGCAAGATTGAAATGTTAAAGTGAGTTTGATTACGAAAATTAAAGAAAGAAGTCTACAATTAAAGCAAGTAAACCCACCAAAATAAATGAAACTCCAACTATGAAGAAATAAGATTTTAAAAGAAAACTATAATATATCAATTTTATTATATAATTATAAATTTATTATTTTATACGCAAAGAACAATTAGCCACAAAACATATTAAAATTTATAAAGGAAATTATTTTATATTATTTTTACATTTTGTAAAAAATAAAATAATATTTTTTAATATTACATATAATTTTAATTTGTTTTAATCAGTAATTCTTAATAATTCTAGGAATAAAGCTTACTGGAATGGAAGAACATATATAGAAAGGTACCCTTACAGAAGAAAAGGTTACAGAGGCTTTATTGAAAGAGTTAAAATAAATGATATCGAATGGCCAAGAGTTTCTTTTCAAATATAACTAACTATTCAAAATTCTATACAACTCTTATATTTTTTAGTGTAACATCCCAATTAAATAGATAAATCCAATTTAATAAAACGCCACATACTTAAATATCCAGAGAGCACGAAAATTTGGATATGAAGGTACACAGTACCCCAAACCTGATCATAACAAAAGAAAAGGGACACCACACTGCCTAACTTAAATACAATAGTTCTAAAGGTGGTACAAGGTCCTGTCCAGGAGAAGAGAATCATAAACTATTAAATCTCCTTCAGTTGTAGGCTCCATAGTGAGCCCAATACCCATCCATAACCATCAAGCTGCAACATCTCTACTATCATTACCACTGCCAGGGGTTCTCACATATGCTCACATCAATAAAATTGATGATCATCGCAATGGAGAAAGCCACACACAACATACAAGCAAACTAAATGGTAAGCTAGTGTAAAAGATCCTTATATCATAACACTCAACATGTAAGTTCAAAAATCAAACATAAATAACAGACATCCACACATGTTATACCCAAACCACTTGAGACTCTTAGACTTGACTATTCGGATACGTACAATGAGGCACCACCACCAGACTGTGGAATTACGTCCTAGCGGTGAGGCACCACCACGAGGCCTTCGTGGAATTACGTCCTGGCCTTCAGGCACCACCACAATACCTTCGTGGAATTATGTCCATACATGAGGCACCACCATGAACTCTCACCCCGGGTTCATGGAATTAAGTCCAATAGATGAGGCACCACCATTGACTCCCACTAAGAGGGTCCATGGAATTACGTCCATATGATGAGGCAGCACCATAAGCGCCCACTATGAGAGTCATGGAATTACGTCCTACACATAACTTGTCCATGTTTCACCAAATCAATCATAGAGTTTTCATGCATATCAATCTCATGCTAATATATATAAATAACCAACTATCCAAACATATATTATACCAAACACATCGACTTCCAACCCCAATTATATCATATAGAGTGTATATGGCCTCATAACTTCAACGGTTTAAAGCACACCTCATCCAATCACATGAAACATACACATACACATTTAACCTTGTCAATCTCGCTCAAGCTATAGAGCTCTCGCTCAGGCAAGAGGAACCCCTCACTCAAGCTACCTGCTCTCGCTTGGGCGAGACTGCGAACAAAGGGCAAGTCGAGGCCTCGCTCAAGCTAGCCTAACTTGCTCAGGCGAGACTACTCTCGCTTAGGCGAGTGGACTTCGTCTAGGCGATCCCTCGAATCAAAGAGAATGGTGGTTAAAGTTGTTCTCGCTCAAGCGAGAGCTACTCGCTTAGGCGAAAGCTTTTCATTTTGAGCGACCAATAGCTCGCCTGGGCGAGATCAGCAGAACCTCCCATACTCTTACGCGTGCCAAGCCAGAAAAATCATCCAAACAACACCAGCAATGCATTTTCATACCACAGACATCGTGAATCAAGTCTCCATAACATAAACAGACCAACCATGCGAAAATGACTTAAAATAATGAAATCCTAGCTTCCCTTACCTAGAATTAGCTAGAAAAAGGGACTCCGACACCCAACAGTTGAGCATAGTAGCTCTAAGAGCAGGTTCAAGAGCTGAAACAGTAGAACAATTTTAAAATGAGCTCACCATAACAAAACCCTAGTTGGAAAATCGTGGAAGAGAAGACTGAATGGAAGAGTACAAGTTGAAAATGACTTATGTGGAGTAAGAGGATGAGTTTGAGCTAACTTGACAAAAACTCAGAGCTAAACCCTAGCAGAGCCTTCTGCAAGGAGAAAATAGTGTTTGAGAAAGGGAATGCTTGCAAATGAGTGCAGAATGGAGAACCTTGGCTGCTTTAGGAGCCTTGACACCCTATAGGCCAACCTTTAGGCCCATCTGCTTAGGATAGGCCCTTAAAATGAGACAGGAAAAATAACAAGTCTTACATATTTAGAACATTGACTACTTCCTTTAGCTAGCTCTATTATTTCTTCTACAAATAGTTAAGTAAATTATTTTTCTATACCATTTCTTACTTACGTTTCTTTAGTCAGTTTTATATTTTCTATCAAATAATTAAGTACAATTATTGTCTTATACCATGTATGTGAAGTAGGATCAAAAGGCCTAAAAAAATTAACTCACCAAATCTTATGAAATATATGTTAATCAAGTTGTACGTCGTTTTTTAATTAGAAGTGTCGTGCATTTAAAAGGAAAACACCACCAATTTCAGTAATGTATTCACGAGGTACCAAAGTTTCATTTTAACATTTTTTTCCAATCACATAATATTAACTGGAAATGTTTTTCTAAAAAAATCGTAAAAAGGTGGAGAAAAAATTTAGTAAAATTTTATAGCACACTGCACAACCCTTAAATTTAGGGTAGGTTTAATGACTTATACAGCATAACTCTTCTCAAACCTAATTTGACTTATTATACCACGTTCTAAATGTACTGTTACTACATGCAGTGTCCTTTCTTTTTAATGCCATATGTTAATTTTAAGGGATACAATTTTATTACAGTTAACAATTAAATATAAATTTAGTAAATAAATAATTATACTTTATTTATAATTTAATAAAAAAATTTAAAATACAAAATGCAAATATGACCGTTGTCGTCATTTTAAATTTTAATTATTTTCACCTCCAACCGCACTAAATAAGAAGATAACCCAGACAAATTGTGTTGAATCACTAATTCATATCATTAGACAAGTAATTGAGATTAAAATGGACTTTTATTAATCTGTAAACAAAAATAAACTTTGTAATCTTTAACAATTTCAGATTAGAAATAAGAAGGTATATGTATATGAGGTGCTTAGCAAAAAAGATATTGAATTTAATGAGAGTTTGTCAAACAACCCTGCGACCACCCCCAGGTCACTACCATTAATCACGCTCTGATCACAGAACAGATCCTATTCAAGTAAGGTCGTGACCAGATCAATTGTGAAAATTTCAGCTCGATCTGACGGTTAATGAAGCAGGAAATTGATCTAGTGTACTTAACTAATTGTGCACCTTCCATTTACTATTTCTGATTCGAAATGGTTTTCAGAGAATTCAAAATTGATACCCAATCACTCAAGACACAAATCCAAACATTTCCCCAAATCAAGACGAAACATAGATCAAAATCAAACAGTTCAACATACAACTCATCAATTCAACAAATCATATTAAATAATTCAACACACGACTCATCAATTCAAGAAACCATATCAAACATTTCCACATACAATTCATCAATTCAATAAACCACATCACAATTAATTGTCAAGATGGTCAATTCAACAGAAAATTAGTTTCTCTTATCGGTCAAAGCGGATCCACAAACCCAAACAACTCTAAGAACAACAAAACACATCTAACTCCACAGGATGATCTACCTACACATAGAAACAGTACAAGAACGATCAGGACATATTGTTATGATCAGTAATCAGAATAATCAGAAGAGACTCATATAGAAGATGAAAGCATCACATGCAAGTAGAAAAAGCCTCACAAGCAACAAAAACAAAAGCAGACCAAGAAAATGGTTGAAACTTAACTTATGTGAACGAAGAAACTGATCGGTCCAAATTGAAGAGCTCATCGCGAAGATCACTTCTACGGTCTCAGATCTTCAATTAGGCAAATAGGTGAGGAGAACCCTTAGAAAGAAGTCATAAAACTCTAGAAAAGTGATTTCTAGAGAGAATTTTTTTTAAACATAATGAAACTCGTTTATAACAATTTTTGTTATACTAAAACCTTTTAATATTAAAATAATCGAGTCTCACTGTTTTTAAACCAATGTAACACCCAAAATTTCAGCTCAAAAACTTTAAGTCATTACTTAATAAAATCAATACTCAAAATGCCATACATGTCTATATAGAATAAGTTTAAAGACTATTACAATCCTTTAACATTGTATTTCAAAATGACTTTTCCTAAGCATCCCAAAGTACTTCAAAATATCATAAGTATGTTTGATATAGTTTTTTCAAAAGAAAAACAAATACTTCATCTTTTGAACTAATCATTATTTTAAACTATCAGTGACTGGCTCTAGCTCTTGAGCTATTGACCCCATCTGTTCTTATCTCTGCTCACGTATTTACACACGATCATCACAAAAAAGAGAGAAAGAAAACTAGCAACACAAGGAAAGAAAAGAAAAAGGGTAAGCTAATGCATTTAAAAGAAGAGGAAAAAAACATTAATTGGATAAAACAAAATAACATACAAAAATATTAAATATTTTATAGTGACAACACCCAAAAACAAACTCAGTGGTTTACAATTAGGCTTTTACAGAAATTACTACTTGTAAGAACCTAGAAAATAGTGGTAGTATTTTAGATAATGAGATCTTATTATTATTATTTTAATAATAAAAAGCTTATATGTAAATAGGAATTTCATAAAAGGATTTCATTACCTCAAAACACTCTATCTCTCTAGAAAACCTTTTCTAGGAGCTCTCTCCCTTCTTTCTACCATATCTCATCATATTTTCATTTGTTTGACGATCAAAGACTACTAGAGAGATCCCTACGACGTACTCTCTGATTCTGTCTAATCAGTTTCCTCCACAAAGTAAGTTGATTTTCTGCCCTTTTCTCTGTTAATTCTTCTTAGGGATACATGTGATGATTGAGGAGTCACAAGTGAATTTTGATCGTTCCTTATGAGTCTCTACCGATCAATGGTTCTATTTTTGTGTCCTAATCATGTTTGTGTTGTTTTTAGGTTGAGTTATACGTTCGACAACTAAAAAGGGGGGTTTTTCATTCTTTTACAACTTTAGAATTTTCATAATTATGCATAATTATGATATATAGAATTATACATCGTTGGGCGAGTTGGATTCACTAGGCGAGCAACAAAACCAGGAGATACCTTATTCAAGAGTCGCTGGGCGAACAAGAGCTCACTATGCAAATTATGGAGTAAGGGTTCCCTATTTTGAGGGTCGCTGGACGAGTCCCACTAGCTGGGCGAATTATGGGTGAATTCCCTGGAATCTCGGTGATAAACTCGTTGGGCGATCAATGTCTCGTTTGTCAAGAGTGTACCTCTCGCCCAACAAGGAGATGTGCTCGCTGAGAGAGTGGATCAAGACTTGGATCCAAGGTTCCTCTTTCATTCTAGAGTATGTGGTTTGTTTAAATTTGATATTCAATACTAATTGAAATACTGTATATCTGTGTATGCATCTGCAAGTGTGGTGTGAGAGATGATTTCTAGAATTTCAAGGGAAGTTCTAAGCAATGGTAATTTAGTGTATGCAACGACATAAGGATTCATTATTGGTTGGTATCCTTTCTCTAATAACTACTCATACTCAAGCAGAGTAGAGTAAGTTATGTAGTGAAGAGAAGAAGGAGATCCTAGCCACTGTACTCGATCAAGTCCTAGGCGTGAAAGGGATTTACCTTGTGAGTGGTTGGGTGATAACCCCTTGACGCCAAACTTTACAGAGTTTGGGAACCACACACAGGTGCAGGCCGCTAGGGGATTCGATGTCCATTGCATGTATTCCGATAATGGAGTCAGTGTCATGTGTTGTTATGATAGAATTAGTTTATAATGTAATTTGATTTTTTATGAAGTTTATGACCTGATTTTGGTTTACCAAAATAACTCTTTTTCATATTAGCTTACCCTATGTTTTTTGTGTTGTTATGTTTGTTTACTTCTTTTGAAATGATCACTAAAATGTGAGCATAGTGGATTTCAGGTGAGGATACTCCCATTTTGGGAAATAGTGGAGCTTTGGATAGGATTCTGACATGTTGTTTGGTAGTTTTGTTTTAAGAGATAGCATACTCTTAAACAACTTCAACTTTAGTCTTTATATAATTATATTGCTATGATTGTGGGATGACTATACTAATATTTTTATATCAGTCTTTCACTATCTGCTTTGGTCTATCATCATATATAATACTTTATTTAGTATTTTAAAACTATTAAATGGGATGTTACACTACTAAAGTTTCACTCATCATTACAAAAAACTAGCACATCCAACTCCTATCACAATTCTACTCACACACGTTACTTCCGGAAGATTAATGTACTGAACGAACTCGTGAGACATTGCACTTGTCATACTTACTCACGAGTCACTCAAAAGCTACCAAGGAATTAAGATGAAACAAAATCTAAATTAACAAGTCATGACAAGGTTAACTTCACTAGCTTTTTAAGTATGATCATATTTCATATCATATTGTCTGTCATGTATTAAACATGATAATTTATTAGTATAGATTTTGTTGTGTCATTCCTTTTCTTTACCTTTTTAGTCCATCTTTTATCAATTTAAATGTATTCATAAAGGTTTTACACATGTAAAATCGTAATTTTATAAATATTTAAGTTATTCATACGGTTAAATATAGAAAATGAGTAAAATAAATAAATGAGATTCAGTTAGATTGTTAATCTAGATGATGAAATCTTTAACATTTCATAAATAAGTTAATAATCACTTCATAAAATAAATAAATAAAATATTTACATAATTAAAAATAAATTAAATAAAACAAATATATAAATATAAAAGATAAATAAAATATTGTAACTATAAATAATAAAAATAATATTTAAAAAAAAATATAAGTAAATAAAATAATATATAATTTAAAATAAATAAAAATTAAATAATGCAACATGAGTTTTCCAATATTAATGTAAGAATAGTTTAACCTCACTCCATATCTTATAAGGAAAAGTTAAATAAGTAACACTTTAAAAATTCATTTAAATAATTAAAATTTGGATTTCTTTATCCATATTTTCTTTTTTTCTTTTGTCATTTTTTTTTCTTATTTGACGTTATCTTTGCTTTCATGATTAAACTTACTTTAAATTTTTATCTCTGATTTTTTTTATTCATTTTTACTAATCAAAATCTTTTAAATATATATATATATATATATATATATATATATATATATATATATATATTTTTAAACAAAAGTTTTTTGAATGCATGTTAAAAAATTCAATTTTAAATCTATAAATAAAATTTATAACACTTATATTCTAATTTATAAAATTAGATTTATATCCATAATTTCTATATATAAATACCAAAATAATGAAACAAATTAAAGTTATATACCAATTTATAAAATTAGATTTATATCCATAATTTTTATATATAAATACCAAAATAATGAAACAAATTAAAGTTTAGAGAAATAATAGTATTTTTAAAATGAAACCTCTATAAACATCTTTTCTACTTATAAACTTTGTTTAATAATGATATATTTAAATTTCATTTTAGATAGATCACCTCGACAATTCTCTAAATTCTTACATTTTTTAATCAATCTCACTAATATCGATAACAAAAACAAAAAAAGAAAAAGTAAAATAAAAAGAAAGTTTTATTTCTCGATTTTGAAAGAACGAAGTTACATATTTCCAAGAATAAGTAAAATTTCTTAAATAAAATATTTTTTAAAATAACATTTTCTGTAAAAAGGGTTTTCATAATGAGACGACAATATAATATTGATAAACGAATAAATAAGATTTCATTTAGTTCAAAAGTAACTAGAATAGT
>Ga0214543_1011430_pt1 | contig 12437 bp, 8 predicted proteins | sample CNSS2metaG_FD_160094 | JGI IMG/M metagenome (GOLD analysis project Ga0214543, IMG submission 160094) | Root nodule microbial communities from cowpea collected in UCLA plant growth center, Los Angeles, California, USA - CNSS2 | ecosystem: Host-associated > Plants > Roots > Nodule | place: USA...
GTATAAGAAAATACCCGTTACCCGGTGGGGATGGGGATGGGTCAAAAGTTGTATACCCGTTGGGTTTGGGGATGGGGATGAATTTTTATTATGGGGATGGGGATGGGATCATGATACCCGTACCCGCTCCGCCCCGTTGCCATCCCTACTTGTCTTGAAGATATATACGCTTTGCTAAAAGTCATGATTAAGATGCTAAATCCTAGCTTAGGTTAGATTATATTAAAATTGTTTTCCCAACCTCACATGTTTAGATTAGATTATTCATCTGTTCCTATTTTTGTTGTTTTTATTTAATTTGGTTTTCATTCTCGTTATGTATTCAATTAGGTTCTTATTTTTGTCAATTTTTTGTCGATTTGGTCCTTTTGACTAACGGTGTTTAAATAGTTAACATTTTTTAACAGTATATGTCATGTGTAAGCTCATTTTTTTTATTATTTTTTTTAAATTTTTTTAAATTTTTAAATTTTTATTTTTTTTTAAATAATTAATTTCAAAAAACTGTCCACGTGTCAAGTCACAATCACGTATCAATGCTAGTGTCACGTGTCACTTTGTTGTTGTATTATTATTTTTTTGTTCAATTTGGTCCTAATATTCGTTATTTTTGTTCAATTCAGTCCTCATATTTTTATTTTTATTTAATTTTAGTCCCATTTTTTTAAAATAGAACAATTTAATTTTTAAAATTGACATTATTATTATTTATTTTTCAAATTAAATTTTAAATTATTATATTTAATTATAAATTGAATATAATTCTTATATTCAATTGTTAAATATAATATAATTATTTAAATATTATTAAAATATAATTATTAAAAATTTAAAAATATATATTAACATATAAAATTGATATTTAAATCTAAAATATTTAATATTTTTATTTCATTTTGGATATTAAAATCTAAAATATTTTATATTTAAATGTTAATTTTACAAATATTAGTTTACTTTTCTAAAATATTTTTAAATATCAATTTTAAAAGTATTTTAGAATATAAATATTAAAAAAACATTTAATACTTATATTCTTATAATATTTTAAGTAAATATATTCTATTTAGTAATTAAATATAAGAATTTTATTCAATTTATAATTAAATGTAAGAATTTATAATTGAATTTAAAAAATAATTAATAAAAATGTCAATTTTAGAAAAAATATTAATATAATTTGTATAATAGATATTAAATTTGGTGTCAATTTGAAATGGACAAAATTGATTTATCTTAACAAAAATTAAGATTAAATTAAACAAAAATAACGAATATAGGGACTAAATTGATCAAAAAAAAAATAACACAGTCACAAACCAATACGTGGCACTAGTATTGACACGTGGTACAATATTGACTTGACACGTGAATAATTTTTTTTTGAAAATAATTTTTTTAATTAAAAAAAAATAAATATTTTTTTTAAAATATTTAAAAGAAAATAAAAAAATTAGAAGCTGATATGTGACATGTACTATTAAAAAACGTTAATTATTTCAACACTGTTAGTCAAAAGGACCAAATTGATTAGAATTTAACAAAAATGAGAACTTAATTGGATACAAAACGAAAATGATAACCAAATTGAATAAAAACAACAAAAAATATGAACCAGATATATATTTAAGAAAAAAAAATGTTGAAACAATAGATGAAGCCGACCTAGAGAACATAATTTTCAAACTTAAAGTCAAAAGTTTGGTGGTTGTAATCATGAGCGTTAATAGCTTAGTTAGATGTTCTTAAACTTAATTAATGGCTTAGAGTTAAAACTTCATTAAGTGGCTTTAACTAATACAGTTTCGAATTGAATTTTATGGATGTAAAAAATGTATTTTGAAGGAAAATATATATGTGTATTATAATATATTAATATATTTGAAGTTAAAATTAATTTTTGTATGATAAAATAGATTCTAAATTACATAAATTATTTTTATTTCTTAATATTTTTAAATGGTTATCAAACTTAAATTCTGATCAGAGTATTTAGAATCTTAATAGATGTCTTGCATGACTACATTGAAGAAATTTAATAAGGTATAATAATAGTTAGTTAATTTCAAAATATGTAGGGATGTAGTTTAGATGGTAGAACGTTCGTTTAGCATGAAATTTAACAAGAAAATTTGTAGTAACTTTTTGTAAATTTTTTTTTAAAATAAAATTTATAAATATTCTTTACGAAAAAAATTTTAAAACAAAATTTATAACTCTTTTCGGTTCAATTACACCGAAACCAAATAAAAAACACAAAGGTGAGTGAAATCTTACCGTTTTCACCATCACCAATTTCAAATTTTTCTATTAAGATGCAATTAACTTATTATTTCAACTTTTACTTTATAATTATTTTCTACAATTACTTGCATTAATTTTGTTTAGTCTAGAAATTCAAAATGGCCCTATTCGGTGGAGTCTGGGCTCTACTTTAGCTTCATTGTCCTTCTTTGTATTAAATTTTTAAATAGATATCAATCGCATGACTTTAGTAAAACAAATTAATTATAATATCTACAAAGATACAACATTTCTTTTTGTCAAGTCTTTCTAAGATTTAATTAAGTTTAAAATTTACATTTTAATATAAATTGAGAAAGATTCGTTATTGTTTAAGAATCTAAAAGATATATAATAAATATTTTACTTTTTCTATATAAAAAAAATAAGTGATACTGTGTCATCTCATGTTTATAGATACGGTTGGTAGATGTCTAGATTACCCTCACTTAAAATTGAATAAGCATTTTGGGTTTTTAATTGAATAAAAAAGTTAAATTTTTCACAAAAAAAAAATATAACTTTGAATTCTCTACTGCATAGGAAATATATGTCAAAATTGTGCCAATAAAATTTATAACACAGTAAAAATGAGAAATGAAACCTGAATCCTTTGATCAATTGAAAAAAAAAATGGACTATGAAAAATAGTCGTATATGAGAAATCTAGGTGGAATTCTAAATTTCACCACAACGGTCCACTCTATAAAGCTAATTTTGGAATTCGTGCATCATAGATTTTGTCATTAATGCATATATATTGTGTCTTGAATTCTTACTGAAAATTACAATTTTTTAATAATAGTACAGAAGATGTGTCCAAGTATTCCACTTGATTGCATGAATCAGCAAAGAAGACAACAAAATCCCATCATGTGTCAGGTCTCAGGAATAACATTGAAATAACATCTTGAATAACCATTTCGTGCTTCATCAATGGAAAAACAACTTTTCCTTCATATGAATGGTGGCGAGGGTGAAAGGAGTTACGCAAATAACTCCTCACTACAGGTATTATTTCTTCAGACACTGTTAACTATATCTTAAATATTTTTGTTTTATATTGATTTATCTTTCGATTCATGACAGAGAAAAATAATGTTGAAAGCCAAAGTCATGCTTGAAGAAACTGTAACAAGATTATATAGTCATTCTTTTCCAAAGTGCATGAAAGTGGCAGATTTAGGTTGTTCTGTGGGACCAAACACTCTTCTTGTAATGTCAAATATTATCGACATTGTTCATGCTACATGTATTCGTTTGAATCGTGAACCACCAACATTCCAATTATATCTCAATGATTTATTTGGAAACGATTTCAACACCATCTTCAAGTCACTTCCTGATTTCTACACCAAATTGGTGCAAGATAAGGGTCACAAGTCTGGTTCATGCTTTATCAATGCCACTCCTGGATCTTTCTATGGGAGACTCTTTCCTAGAAATTCCATAAACCTATTTCATTCTGCTAATAGTGTGCACTGGCTCTCTCAGGTTTCTCATTTTCTTCCTTAAAGCTTATTCAGATGTTGTGATAAAAAAGATTAAACATGTTTGATTTGTTTTGGGTTCTTATTTATAGCTTATATGTTGATTATGTACAGGATCCATTTTTGGGATTGAGTAAGGAGGCACTTAACAAGGGAAATTGTCACATAGTTAGTACAAGCCCTCCATCAGTATACACAACATTCCTTAAGCAGTTCCAAAAAGACTTTGAATTGTTTCTGAAATCACGTTCGGAGGAACTTGTTCCTGGAGGAGCAATGGTGTTAGTGTTACTTGTCAAAACTGAAACTCCAAGAAGAAGCATTTGGGAAGCAATTAGTCTAACACTTAGTGACATGCTCTTAGAGGTAAATAACAACATTTTTTTTATTAACTCTAGAAATTAACAAAGTCTTTGAAACATATCACGTAATGATGTATATACATGGCAGGGGTTGATTGAAGAAGAAAAATTGGAGTCCTTTAATATACCAACATATGAACCAACAATCGAGGAAATAAGAAACGTGATTCGAGAAGAAGGGTCATTCTTTATTCAAGAATTGGAGATTGCGATCGTGCCTTGGGATGAGGGAAGAAACGAAGATGGTGATGATGATTTTGTTGATGAAAATATAAGAGCGGAGTTCATAGGAAGACACACAAGAGCTGTAATGGAACCTCTCTTATCTGTTAACTTTGGTGCAAAAGTTATGGATGAATTGTTCTTTAGGTTTCAAAAGAAAGTTGTGCAACTCATGGAGGAGGAGAGATTAGAGTATGCTAATTTGGTGATATCTCTTACAAAAAATTGCTTATAGAGTTCGTTTAGCAAACAGATCTAAACAGATTTTTTATAAAGTTTTTTTTTTTTTTTTTATAATCATATGGGTATATTTAATCTAATTTGTGAGTTGTATTTCTATGTAATAGGATTTTTATGCTTGATATCACTCTTTGGTTTCGACTAAATTCCTCTTGCCCCTCAATATTGTCATGTTTTCACACCTTTACGAACATTATGAGTTTCTAGTGTGTATTTCGTTTATCCAATGTTTCCTCTACCTTCCAAGATGACATAGCTTACTATAACACCTCACATATGCTAGTTTGTGCCTGTATTTAGTAACATCTCTATATGTTCTTCTTCACTGACAATTAATTGTTTTTGTTAAGGAATGTAAGTATTTAGCCAGGGACATTTCTTTCTGCACCTTTTTTTTTCTTCTTGCACCCCTTAACTTTTAAAAGCACACCCTTATCCATTAAAAACCCTAATTTTGTTTTCCCTCCCACCTTCCCGTTACTCATATTGGCGCCGCACACCACATCACCTTCATCCTTCAACATAGTCATTTCCATCTTCATCGCGTTGGAAATGGGTTTCAGACCGTAAAAGACTTCCGGATTACAAAATTATCACAACAAAGTAATGGTCCGGATTCACTCATCCAAAATAAAGTTATGTATTCTTTTAAACTTATTCCAAATTGACTCATCCGAAATTCATTTCTGAATTCGGGAACTTATTCTAGATTGATTATTAAAAAAATTATACCTAAATTTTAGATATTAATCACATCTAAGTTCTAGATCAATGAATCTGAAATACCTTTCAGATCTAAAAATATATTTTGGATAAGTCAATTTGTTTCAAATCCAAAAATATATTCCAAATTGATCTCTATGTTTCAAATTAATCAACCCAAAATACATTGAATTCGAGAATATATTGCGGATTGACCCATTCGAAAATCACATTGGAAATTTGATGACCAAAGTCGGAAATGATAACAAAACAAACATATTTATAGAGGATGGCAAGATATGTTGATCAATTAATTGATAAATGTAAAATGACGTGAAACATATATTTATATATATTTTTTACTATAAAAAATAAATTTATGTCTTTAACCAAAAATCATATTAGTATATAATTATAGTTTTACATTTTTTGTAAATAATTAAGTTTTTATATTATAGAAAAGAGATTTCATATATTAAATAATTAAATGAATAAAATATGATATGTGAAAAATAGAACAGACCCAAATGTAAAGAGGTAAAAATAAACAAAACTATAAACTGTAAAAAATTATAAACAGATAAAACTACAAAACGGAAACACAACTGGAGACCCATTTATTAAGAAGGTTATTTGATAACCTATATATCATAACTTATAAGTTTAAGTTCATAAGCTAATTTATTAAAATAAGTAGGTTGGTAGATCAGTTGATCAATTAATTTATAAATTTAAAATGACATAAAATATATATATATATATATATATATATATATATATATATATATATATATATTTATGTTTTTAAACAAAAATTATATTAGTATATAATTATAAGTTTATATTTGTGTAGACAATTAGTTCTCATATTACATACAAAAAGTTTATAGATTGGATGAATAATGGTGTGACACGTGAATAGAACAGAGATCCTGTAAGGGCACATCAAAGATAAAATGGACAAAATCATAAATGGATAAAATAATAAAACAGAGAAAGAAGCCCAAAATGAAGACACAATAAATGATTCGATAACTTATAGGTCATAAATTATAAGTTTAAATTCATAAGGTAATTTATTTAAATAAGTATGCTGGTAAATAAATCAGTTGATATATATATATATATGGATAAATGTAAAATAACGTAAAACATATATTTGTATATACCTATTATTTTATAAAATAAGGTTATGTTTCTCAACAAAACATTAGTATATAATTATAGTTTTACATCTTGGTTGGTAATTAAGTTCTCATTAAAAAAAATAAGATTTTATAGATTGAATGAATAATTGTCTGATAGATACAAAATAGAACAGACCCAAATGTAAAAAGGGACATCAAAAGGGAAAATGCACAAAACCATAAAATAAAGAAGAGGCTCAATCGGAGGTTCAAGTTGTAATATGTTACTAAATTTGTTAGTACTTAGTACTTCTATTTATATATGTTTTTATTTGAACAAGTGATTTATTTAATAAATTATTCTAATGAGTATTAATTAATTTTTTAAAAAAATTTATCTATTTCTTAGACTAAAATGTTGTTACATCACATTTATTTTTAATAAGTTGTAGAGTGTAATGGTCACATATAATGCTGAAAAAATTTTAATTTTAATTTATCGTATTAATTTTTTGTTTAATTTGAACTGCATAAATAAAAAATTAAAAGTAACTATATTAAAAATAGTATAATAATTAATTTTGTCCACAAGATTAAAATAATTGATATTAAAAGTTGAAATGAAGGATGGTAAGAAATATATTCAAATATAACATAAATTAGGAAGAAAATAATTAAGTTATAATTTATAAATTAGAAGTTAGTTGAAATAACTTATAACTTACTTTAATGTATTTATGAAACTATCTTATAGTTTTTTCCGATCTCCTCATCGTGTTTAAGTCACATTAGCGAGATATGAACGTTATTCTCTATCGCTTTTAGTCTCTTATAGTTAACTATGCTATTGGTCTACGTTTCCATAAATTTTTATTCTTTTTATATTTTAAACTACTAAAATATTTTGGTTCTATTTTAATATTAATTTATTTAATTTATTTAAAACATCATAATTTTCATTTTTTAGTTTATTTAATTTTAATATTTATATTTATTAAAGTTATTATCAATCGAATGAATTTTAATTTAATTTATTTTAAATATTTATATGAATTTGTGTTAACGGTAACAATTTTAATTTAATGTATTTTTAATATTTACTAAAATTAATTAGTTAATATTAATTTTTACACTAGTCTAATTTATTTTTAATAATAATTTAATCTAACATTAGTTATATTATTAATATAACTTATTTTCAGTACATGTTAACTTTAGGATCAATTTAATTAAAATTATTATTATTTTATTTTTAATATTTATTTAAATTAACATGATTTTAGTTCACCCCAATCTTACCATTTGTGTAAATACGTTATTTAACACGGATATTATAGAAAAAAAAAATCACCAATCCTATTATTTTGTATATGCATATTATAGCTATTATTACAAAGACATACTTCATGCATTACAATTCATTATATATATATATATATATATATATATATATATATATATATATATATATATATATTCAAATTCATATTTAACATATATAAATTCTCGTCTCATGTTTCATCTTCATATCCATAGAAATGAGATATATTTGTGTATGTGTCCATACTCATTTGTTCACTGTTTCAATAACAATTAATTAATTTTTATAGAAAAATTAAAAATTATGGCAAACGAAATATGATATTATGAACTATTTAATATTTAAGAGACATGTTATCTTTTTTTTCGATATTAAATATTTAGAGAGAAAGATAAGTGTATACATTTTAAATTAGAGTATAAATAAAAATTTATGACTACCAGAATATTTATTAATTTTACAAACATTAATGAAACACAATTGATAAAATTAAAATAATAGTTTCTTTTTAAATTATAAAAAGAAAAAAATATTTAAGTTTAAAAATATTTTAAAAATCATTTTACCTCTTTTCTTTATTAAATTCTAATGAAATCTCTACTATTTGAACGAAATCACATCAAGAATAAAAATTAAACTAATAACAATTAAAATTTAGCACAAGTCTTTCATATTTTGAATTTCTATATATGTTGGATGGTGATAAATAATATTCATGACAATGACATTAAATTATTATAATATAATAAACAAAATGTTTTAATGTAATTGCAGTGACACTTATGATAATGAGTTAAAACATAAAAATAAATATATATAAAAAATCTTCATAATAGTATTCTATATGATAAAAATAAATAATAAATAAAGATATTAAAGAGAAGTAAAACTAATGTAGTGTGTTATAGAAACGATTTGATACACTATTTAACAAAATTGCACAAAGAAAGATAAATGTATTATCAAGGTTGTGATAAGATAAAAAATACTTAAAAATCTAAGAAATCATTTCAAATATCAAACTAATTGAATTGTAGAGAGATAATTAAAATTGTTGTAGAAAACCAAAGTTATAAAAATAAACAAAAATAAAAAATAAAAAAGAATAAATAAGATATTACCTAATAAATGAAGTATTTATAAAGAAAATAAAAATATTCAAATGCGAAGTATAGAAACTATTTTATTCATTGTAATTAATAATAAACCATTCGAACATAATCACACAAAAATTAATAAAAAAAAACTTTTAAAATGTTAGTGAATTTCATTAACATAGCAAATAATTACAAGATATTTTGAAAGAGTACCGTAATGAGGACAAACATGGATATTGGGCTATGACAAGTATATGAAGACAAGGATTGAAGAGTTATTTGCTATCAATTTACAAAATTGAATATTATTTACACCCATATTAATCGATACAAGAATTTTAGGACAAAACAAAAATGAATTCAGACAATACATATTAGTCTCGAATTACATATAACTTAACTTCATGTTAACCCTGTCACCGCTATTTTTATTTATGAAATTTAAATTAGTTTCTATATTTAAAATGTTTAACTTCATTTACACTTCTTGTTGACATTTTTGTTTGATTTTTAGTGTCATCATTACCCAAACTGGACATTTGTATTTTATAAATATCAATCAATTGAATTAACGATCATGCCAATATTAGAACAAGACATCACTAGTTTGTCCCCTCCCCAAGATTCCAGAACTGTGGCATTAACTTTAGGCTACAACCACATGTTCGAGTTAGCAGATATTGAATCATTGTTACATGTTCAATAATACACAACATGATTTGAAAATATTTTACATTATTGAACTATGGTCGAGAAGATGAAATTATTGATGCCTCACGGGATCAGCATTTCACTGTTTTCCTGGTTTAGGTGTGCATTCTGTTCATCACAGTTCTAAACTTCTACGTTGCTCATCTCATGATCATGAGATTAAAAACATGGACTATACTATAAGACAACATATTAATTCGGAAATGTAGAAAACGATGATACCCTTATTCTGAAACGTGCTGTTTTCAATTTCTTCACACCACAAAGACTTGAAAGGACTATTGTCGGTGATAGAGATATGGTTACTATCTTCTTCTGTCATTTATTATATTTATGATTTTGTGTTTTTATGCTGCTTTTGTTTTTATGTTGGTTTGTTTTTTTGTTTCATTTGTGTTTTATCCAAAGAAAGAAATTTTTGAATTCTGATAAATAGTTGAGGAATGCAATCACTTGTTTTTCCTGAGATCGACCTGAGGAGTATTTATCTTTTTGTTTATCTAGAATGGAGTATAGAGACAAAGGATCTCACATGGTATTGTCTTAGAGATCTCTTTAAAGAATTTAATATATGTATGATTTTAATAAAACTTAATTAATTAAATTTGAGTGTATTTGTCAAAGATTTTGCAAACCCTCATTGGAAGGAGATTGTGAGCTAAAGGATTATCTTCAAAAGAAATGTGGTTAATCAAATGCTTCTTTCATTATGAACAAAGTTGGTATATATATATTTCAGATAAATAATATAATTGTCCACAAAATTATTTATATTAATTAAATTGTATTATGAAAACATGGTCTAAGTCAGCATAAAAAATTTGTGAAGTCTTCATACCTTTGACGACGGTAAAAACAGATAAAAAGGTTTGAATTACATATTGTAAAATACCTATCATTTTGATCGTAAAACTAATTTTTTAATGGAAGGAGACTGTGAGCTATAAAAGATGGAAGAAGAAAGGATTGGTGGTAGAGAAAAGCATGAAGAGATAAGATAAGAGATAAGACTTTGGTTTTCTGCTCCTCTTCTTGTCTGAACAACACACCAAAGAAGCAAAACAAAGGTGAGTGCAATCTTCCATACTTTCAGAATAAATCATATGCAACTATTTCTGATGTTTGGATTTCCATTTCAATGAATTCAACTATCTAAGACACAAAACGATAAGAAAAAATATTGTAACTTTTACAAAAAAATCAAAAATTCGAAATTCCTCATATATTTAAGTTCACATTTTGTTTTTCTTGTTTTTTTAAGCATATTTTTAATTTTTGACATCATCAAGTCGACTAAGACTAAAACAATATAGGGATAACTTGACTCAGGTTTTTTTATTGGTATTAATAAGAATTATTTTTTTATTTAAAGTTATTAGAATATTTTTTAGGAGAACACTACTATTTCTTACTCAATAGTAGTTAGACTTTTCTCTCTCAACGTCGAGGAGAGTATTTTCTTTGGAGTGCATATTAAAATTTTTTATATTTTATGAGATTTTTCTTGCAATTATAATATTTTAAAAGATAAATTTTTTAAAAGTTTTAATTGATAGATAATTTCTTCATAAATAATTATTTTTTATAAAATTATAAAATTTATAAATTTTTTTTAAATTTTTTTTGTAAAATTGTTTTACACAAAATATTTGGTAAAAAAATTGATAACAATTTATTGTAAATTATTTTTCATAACAAAATTTCTACATATTTTAAAAAAAAATAATAAAAAAATTAATAAAAAGTATGTGTTTGTTATAGTAGTATGAATTAATTTTTTTTCAATTAATGTTTATCAGGATTATTTTTTTTGTCCAATGATCTTTCTTATAATCAAGAAAGATGTTATTTTTTGTCAATAGTTTTTAGCATTTTCTTTCTAATGTTAATTGAAAAACTTTTGGCCAAACATTAATTAAGATTTTTTGTCTCAACTGAAAAAAAAATTCGGCCGAGATTAACAAAAAAATCTTTAACCATTATCATCGTATAATTTGCCTTAATCGATATCAACCTAAATAATTGTACATCAAGTGAAAATAATATCGGTTAAATCAACTGAGAAAAGGTTTTGTAAATATAACCTAAAAAAGTTTTGATATCTTTGACAAAAAAATAACATCAACTAAGATTAAACATGTTAAAATAGATTAAAATTTTTGAATCAATTCGGTTCATCGGTTCGAGTCAAATTGTTATAAAAAGAATTTATAAATTTAAGAATTAACAAAAGTAACCTGACTTATTAAGAATTCAATTGATTCATTTGAGTTGAACCTAATAAAATTGATCCGCTCACCAACTCAAACATAAATTTCTTAGATTAACAAAGGTGCTCCAAGCCAATATTGAAATATCATATTTGATCACTAGGTGGTGATTGATCTTGGATTTTTATTTGGTACTTGATCAATGGAAAGAGAATTTTCGCTTCACATGAACGGTGGCGAGGAAGAAAGAAGTTACGCGAACAACTCCTCAATCCAAGTATTATCTATATCTTCACAATATAAATTTAATAATGTTTACTATATATTTTTTTTTTCTTCTATACTGATCTACTTTCATTTTATTACAGAGAGCAATAATGCTTAAAGCCAGATTCATGCTTGAAGAAGCCATAAAGGGAATATATTGTCATTCTTCTCCAAAGTGCATGAAAGTGGCAGATTTAGGTTGTTCTGTGGGACCAAACACTCTTCTTGTAATGTCAAATATTATCGACATTGTTCATGCTACATGTATTCGTTTCAATCATGAACCACCAACATTCCAATTATATCTCAATGATTTATTTGGAAACGATTTCAACACCATCTTCAAGTCACTTCCTGATTTCTACACCAAATTGGTGCAAGATAAGGGTCACAAGTCTGGTTCAT
>Ga0214543_1011432_pt1 | contig 12436 bp, 3 predicted proteins | sample CNSS2metaG_FD_160094 | JGI IMG/M metagenome (GOLD analysis project Ga0214543, IMG submission 160094) | Root nodule microbial communities from cowpea collected in UCLA plant growth center, Los Angeles, California, USA - CNSS2 | ecosystem: Host-associated > Plants > Roots > Nodule | place: USA...
TATAAATATATATATATATATATAAATATATCTATATATATATATATATATATATATATATATATATATATTCTATTTTTTATTTCTTTTAATTATTTGGTTTGTTATAAAACTCATTCACATCTCCAATATATTTTTTATCTTATCATAACCTTTATATAATTATGTTCAAATGATGTATGTCAATTAAAAAAAAAAAAATTTAACATTTGAATATTTCTATTATTTTTTAATATTTTTATTTATTGTATATTTTTCTTTCACATGAGAATCTTTAATACTCTCAATTTAAGTGTTTAATAACATAAGCATTTCATTTACTAGGTAATACAAACAAAAATTACTTATTATTATTATTTTTTTCATTTGAAGAACTTTTTTGTTTCGCTAAAACATTTTTTGTTATTTTTCAACCATTGAGTATATATGTTGATATTTGAAAAGTTTTCGTAGATTTCTAAGATATTTTTATCTTATCATACCCTTAATTATACATTTATTTTCTTTTGTGCGATTCCTTTCAATGGTCTATAAATTGTATATAAGACACACATTTGTTAATTTTTTAATATTTTTATTTTTTGTTTATTTTTATTATGTAGAATACTATTTCGATATATTTTATCTAATTATTTTTTATTTTCTAACTCATTACAATCATACTTTAATTTTTTCACTATAATTGTATACATAATTTTTATTTACTATAATATAAAAATTTAATATAATTTTCATGAATATTTTTTTATTACCATCTAACATATATTGGAGTTCAAAAGATATAAGATCTATGTTAAAAATTTATTATTATGTTCAATATTTGTTATTTTCATCATTTTGATCAAGTGATGTATTATAACTTTTATTAGTGTATAAAAATGAGATTCATTATAATTTAAAAAATTGAAGCAAACAAACATTTACAATATATTTTAATTTGAATATTTTTTTCCTTTTATATTTTTTTAAAATAATTTTAAAATTTATCAACTAGGATTCATTAATTTTTGCAAATTTAATAATTGTTTTGGTTTTCATGAAATTTTATTTGGTATTCTAATCTAAAATGTAAATAATTATAATTTATTTCAAAGTATTTGATATTAAAGAAACAATCATCCTCATAATATTGAATATTTGATAATATTATGTTTCCTTTATCGTAATTTTTTATTATTTTATAAAAAATAATTAAAATTAATATTAAAGTAGTAAGAAAATGGGTACGGGTATGTGCACGAAATTATACCCGTTACCCGGTGGAGATGGAGATGAGGTAAAAGTTTGATATCCATTGGATTTGGGTATGGAGATCGGGGTGAATTTTTTTTACGACGATGGGTTTGGGATAACGAAACTCGTCCCCGCCCCGTCCCGTTGCCATCCTTAATCCAATACCCAATTGAAAAAGTCGGGAATTCTCCATATCCATATTTATATTCAGTCAATGCATTTTTTTTTTCAAAATAAAAACAAATTTGGATAATACCTACGAAAACAAATTTATTTGCCATCTAGGCACGATTTCCTTTATTATTTGTCAGGATAAAATTATGTATGTATACTATAATTACATAGGTAGTATGATTTTTAAAATAGCTTAGAATTCATTTTTCGGAACCGAATTCTAACATTTGTTTTGTTATTTCACACTTAGTATACAAGTCAGAATTTGGTTTCTGGGAAACCGAATTTTGAATTGATTTTTTATTTTTCTATGTTGTTGTTTTTTTAAATAGAAAAATAAATTAAGATGGAGAAAGTTGTTGTAGTAATTGTAACTTTTTGAAAAATTAAATTTGAAAAAAATATCTTTATTTACTTAAAGTTAATTACTTAATAATGATTTTGGTGTAGAAAGCTAAAAAAGTAAAAGTAAATAATAACATTATTATAGTTGAAATTTGATGAAATTATTTTTGAACTTATGGATTATTTAAATTAAAGTTAATAATTAAGAAAAGAATCATTAGCTATAAATTAATATTATTTTATTTACTAATATTAATTTATCTAAAATTAAGTTAATTATACAATTTACATAACTATTATATTGGATAGATAATAATTGAACTATTTTTCTTATTATCCAAATCAACATTACATACACTAAATTAAAAGAAAATTACAAGTCTATTATAAAGCACTTTTAAATCACCAATCAGTCATTCCACACCAATTGTTGGTTGATGATGACCCACAACTACCTTCATCAAATTCACATACAAATAAAAAGTCTGCGCCATTTTTATAATGTTCTTTTTAAATAGTTAAATTAATAATATTATGTAAATTGTAGAACTTACTTAATTTAGATAAACTAATATTAGGAAATAAAAATATTTCTCAAATAACTTAATACTTTTCAAATCAATTTGCTTAAATCATCTTATTATTCTTTCTCATTTTACTAAACATCTATTACTAAATAAATTTATAACTAAATATTTTTTTTCCTAATTATTAACTTTAGTTCAAATCACCCATAACTTCAATTTTTTCCATCAAATTTAAACTACAATCATATAATTATTTATTTTTATTTTTTTAACTTTCTACACCAAAATTATTATCAAGTAATTTATTTTAAGTAAATAAAGATGTATTTCTCAAATTTATTTTTCAAAAAATTTCAACACTAACAAATATTACTACAATAATTTTCCTCATCTTAATTTATTTATTTAGTTTAGTTTTTTCTTCCTTTTTTTTTTTTTTAAAAAAAAAAACTGATAAAAAAATGTGAGATAGCAAAAGCAAAAACCGAATTCTAACTTATGTAATTAAAATATACAATATGCTGGAAAATAAAAAAGAGAACCGTGTGATGAAGTATGATGTTGGTAGAAATCCTTCTTGTGATGTCGTTTTCCTTTGGCATGTAAAATTTTACTGAAATCCAAAAATCTATGTGTCAGTAGTTAGAGAGGGGTATATTACTGCACAAACAAACATGGGAAGTTACAACATGTTTCTTTGTAAAGAAAAAAAACAATGAAAAATTACTTATTTTTTATTTTGCTACAGTTTTTTTAAAGTCACTGAATCACAAATATGCTCACATAAGATTTACCCATTCAACGAATTTTTGTATATAGTGAAAATTATGTTGGTGGAAGTGAAATTGTAAAAAGGTCGTTTAAAATGAAGGCACACTTGGCCCAAAATAAATAATGGTAGATTGAATTGAATCTCTTGTCATTTTTGTGTATTTAATAATAATATATAACCCTTAATTAATCGTGTTAATTACTTATCACTATTGTTATAAAACTCCAAGTTTGGTTTAATGGTTGTTGCGGGTATCATACATGAGAATCTTTTCATATTTCATAGGAAAGACTATGATGATTGATGTGTGAAAATGAATGTTATTCTTAGATTTTAAGAAGTTCACGAGGTTGTGAAAATAAGATTTTAAGAACCTATCCCAACAGGAATGCCTCCTAAGAACAAAAGCATGTGCATAAAGAGAGTAAGAGGTTGAAGTTTAAGTTTTGTTCCATTATTAGTATGTTTTTGCAAAAAGCACTTTACAATTTTAGCTTCTCACTTTGATCATATCATTGTTGTTATATAAGAGGGTTAATTTACCAAAATGGGTTAATTTCTTTTTTATATTAATAATTTAGGTTCATTTTTAAAAAAATTACGGATATGGATTAAATCGACGATATCATTAGAGACTTCTTCATATTAAAGTTGTCAATACTAAATACGACTTCAATGTTTTTAAGATTGAAGTCTCCAATGACATTAACGACTTCAATACAAAGAAATCTTCAATGACATTGGCGACTTAATCCATATCTATAATTTGTTTAAAAGTAGATCCAGATCGATAATATCAAAAAGAAATTAATCAATTTTAATAAATTAACCTACACATGAGTCAAAAGATATTGAGACCATAACTTTTAAACAGTTGAGAAATTCTTTAAAGACAAATAAACAAAGAGTGATCAAGAGAAAAAGTACTATATTATGTAAAACTATACAATTGTAAATAATATATTTTTCAATTATATAAAAATTTCAATGATTACCAATAACTTTTTCTTCTTCTTAACTCAATTAAGTTCAAGATAAAAAATTATAAAATTCAAATTTATTTGACTTATCTTTTGTAAATAATTATATTTATGTATATTTTTAGCATGTTTAGGTTGTATTTTGAAATATTCTATATTTTGTATACGTCCTGATTGGGTCATTGTATATGTTGTATTATATATTTTTGAGAGTGTTACATAAGAACTTATTCATTTTGGAAAAAAAATAACTTTTTCTTTAATTTTTTGTTTCCATATTGAGTAAATTCATTACAAGTTTCAAAATTTAAGAGTTTTTACCTTGTTATATATTGATTAAGAGTATCAGTATATTTTATTGATCTTATCATTTTAATTTTCTATTTACTTATCTATAATTACTTATGTGATTTTAAATTTATATTTTAGGACATTACTTCAAATATCTTATTTGTAATAGTTTATAAATATTAATTTTCTTTAACCATTTCCATAATTATTCAATATCAACAAAATTAGAATTTACTTTAAAAGTGCAATTTTAACACACATATCAGTTCACTCACAAAGGTGTGAGAGAAGTGATTGTAAGAAAATTACAGAAGATGAATATATAATAAAGATGTATCTACGTTAAAAAAATATGGAAAGCACGCTTATGTAGACATTTCACATGTTATTTGATGTGAATTTGGCTACACTTATAAAGACAAATTTGAGTGAGTGTGAATACTAAGAGTAAAGAGGGGTAGGGTGGAAGCACAACCAATAATTTTGGGAAGTCGAAATAAAACATTCAAAATTTATATATTTAATTATTGTCACTAATACAATAAAAATTATACATAATTTAATATAACTATATCTACAAAAGAAATAATTGTAACTACAAAAGAAATCACATATTAGATATTGCTATATCTAAAGACGTTTTTCCATATCACGTTCCAAAAAATAAATACGAAACTCCTCGTCTGTAATTATTCTTTAAACCTTACAAAATGGTTCCTATAATTGAATAGTTAGATTATTAGTATCATGTTTTCTAATATGTAAAGAAGTTGAATCCATTTTTTTTTTTAAAAATTATTCTTTTATTTTTCATAAATATATCTATTTTTTTTAAGATTAAAAAATAATTTATCATAAAAAAATATAAAAGTTCAGAAGTGCAATTACTAAAAGAAAAATTTATGATAAGTAAGTCACAATTAAAAACCCAATTATGAAAAAACATATTATTTTTTATTTTATATTCATAGAGAATGAATATATAAAGGCTCATACGATTAAAAAGATGAACTATTAAACTAATATTTTATTGTCAAGTGAAATAAAAGAGAGTTACTTTTTATCTTCAAGAATTCAAGAATGGAAGAAAAGATAAATATTTTTATTCCTTATTATATTTTATTTTATGTTTTATTATTTATTAACTTTACATGTTATGTAATAAAAAAAATATCTAATTTAATTTCCATCGGTTACCAATATATATCCTACATATAATTTAAAAATTTTTAAAAACATTAAAAGTTTGGGTTAAATATGTTTTTGGTCCCTCAAGTTTCAGTGAAATTTGAAATTAGCCCATCTTCAAAACTTTTGACCAATCTAGTCCTTCATCTTTAAAAATGGCGTGAATTTAATCCTTTTAACCAAGTTTTGTTAAGTTTATTTGACGTTTCAAGCGCATTTCATGATAGTATTTAAATTGTTTACACTGTTTGACACATTTTCACTTCAATGCTAACTCAAATATTATCATAAAATGCGTTTAAAATGTTAAATAAACTTACAAAATTTGGTAAGAAGGATTAAATTCACGCATTTCTAAAAATGAAGGATTAAATTGGTACAAAATTTTGAAGAGGAACTAATTCCAGAATTTACTGAAACTTGAGCTATCAAAAACATATTTAACCCTAAAAGTTTCAAATATAAATATATGAATTTAAAACATTGGGAGGAAGTAAGGTTTTTTGGATTAAGGGAAAAATGGTAAGAAAGGAGGGAATTTAAAAAAAAAAAGTTTATAAAAGCTGTGATGGGTATTAAAAAATGTTTCAATTATTAAAATTAGAAGATTATCATTTTATCCTTGGTCATAAAAACAAGTTAAAATAAAATATAATAATTACAAATTATGCTAACATAAAAAGTGAGTTATTATTTAAAATAAAAATAAATAAAAAATGATAAAATTATACTAAAAAGAAATGGAACTGGTAAAAATCAAGTTCAAGTGGGTGAGTGACTAGTTTAATTTAAATAAAAATATTATTATCATTATTATGAGATGTAAGTTATTATTTAAAATAATAAAATTAAAATTGACAAAATTATATTAAGCATGAGCTACAAATGCATGGCTTGGACAATAAAAAAGTAAAAAAGGCAAAGGGGTATTCTTGTAATTAAGCATAGGGTAATGTGACTTTCTCCTCTAATATCTTCGTTCATGGGAGGATCCAAGAAATCTCACCTGTCAAATTTGTCTGTACAAATCCTTCCAAATCAATTCATCTAAACAAGTTTTGAAATTTGGTCCCTATTTTGGTTCAACTGTGTCAATTCTCTCCTAATATTTGATTTTGTTCAATTTGGTCATTTTTTGCTAATGTCGTTTAAATAATTAATGGTAATGAATAGTAAATGTCACTTCATGTTTTTTTAATTATTTTTTAATTTGCGAAAAAATGTCTATGTGTCAACTCAATCGTGTCACATGTCAGAGCAATATTTTATATTCAATTTAATCCATATATTCTTTATTTTTGTTCAGATCATAAATTTATATAAATATTATAATAATGTTTCTATTAAAACTCACATTTTTATTAAATATTTTTTGTTTAGGATTACAATTATTTTAAAATTAGAACGAAAATTGTAAGGATGATAATTAACACGGTTGATCTAAAAGTTTAAGAAGTTAAAAATTACATAATCACATAAAGTAATAGTGTTACTAGTACCGCCCACTATTTAACCTCTTAAAATTTTAGATCAATGATATTAACTGTAACCTTGAACCAAAATTTTTTAACAAAAACATCATTGTACCATTTATACAAAATTTCAATTTGGTCTCAAGTTGGAGAGAGACAAAATTGCTTTCATTTTAAAAAAAATTGTGACTAAATTGACTCTGACGACAGTGGCACATTGTTGGTTTAACACGTGGACATTTTGTAAGACCCACTTTTTTTGCCTTAAAAGTTTAAAGTCGCCATCTATTTGGGTCTAAGGGACAGCCCATAGAGTGCTCCCAAAGACTCATTTTCAGCCTCTTGGTTTCTTATTCTGCAATCTCTTGCAAAACAACTCATTTCCTCTTTCTCTTCTCTCTAACAGAAAGCTCTGTTAGGGTTTGATCAAGGCTCTCCTTCGAAGTAGCTAAGCTCCATTTATTCCATGTAAGTTAATCCCCAACGGGTACTTTCACTCCCCTAGCTTAGTTGTCGTGGTTTCGACTAGGGTTATCTTAGTAACCTCGTTTTTGGTTCTAGTGTCAGTATTTCCAGCTCGCAAATCAATTCTTAGAGCTGTAGTAATCCTCTATTGTGTGCATGTACCTTTTACTAGCATCTGTCCAAGTAATGGAAGCTAGGCTTTTCATGCTTTTATAAATACAATGCTCAGTTTGTTTCTGTTTGGTGCTCCAAATGATTTTTAATGTGCTTTTGGTGGTGTGAGAATGATATGTATGTCGTTCTGGATGGTTTTTTGGCTTGGCACGCGTGAGAACAGGGGAGGTTCTGCTGTACTCGCCCAAGCGAGTTGTTGGTTGCTCAAAACGAAAAGTTCTCGCTTAAGCGATGAGCTCTCGTCTGAGCGAGAACAACTGCAACCCACCCTTCTCTCTAATTCGAAGGCTCGCCTAAGCGAATGCCACTCGTTTGAGCGAGAGTAGTCTCGCCTGAGCGAGATAGGCTAGCTTGAGCGAGACCTTGACGTGCCCTTTGAATGCAGTCTCGCCTAGGCGAGAGCTGGTAGCTAGAGCGAGGGATCCCTCTCGCCTGAGCGAGATTGACAGGGTTGGTTGGATACATGTATGTTTCACATGATTGAATGATTGGTTGCTTTAAATAGTTCAAGTATGATGCCTTGTATGTTCTATATGATATATTGGGATCTGGAATTGATGAGCTTGACATGATATGTGTATGAAACATGGTTGGATGGTTGGTGTATATTGACATGAAATTGGTATGCATGATAATTCTATGTTAGGTTGATGATGCATGATTATGGTATGGTTAGGACGTAATTCTATGAATCTCTTGGTGGTGCCTCGTGGTTAGGACGTAATTCTATGACTCTTTTGGTGGGAGCTCATGGTGGTGCCTCATGGTTAGGACGTAATTCCATGACCCTTTTGGTGGGAGCTCATAGTGGTGTCTCATGCTTTGGACGTAATTCCATGACCCTTTTGGTGGGAGCTCATGGTGGTGTCTCATGGTTAGGACGCAATTCCACGAACCTATTAATAAGGTTTCGTGGTGGTGCCTCAATATATAATTAAGTAAGGATTCAAGTAAGGATTACATCTTGCAACTCTAAAGAGTCAGTTAGTCTCGTGTAGAGCGTACTGACTCGAGTGGTGAGAGTAGCAGGAGGCCCTAGTCTTTGGCGGGATAATGACCTTAGATGTTTGAAGGCTAACCTTGTGCGTGGTAGAGTGAAACTCATTGGCAATGGCTCTGCAGAGCAGTAGAGGCCACCACAAGTGCAAACATCCAGTGATTCTAACTGATTATATGTATCCAGATAATTGAGTCCTAGAGTCTTGCTTATTAGTCATCCCTTGCTTAGTTGATTTATGTATTCTTGACTTTTAAATTGTATGTTCAATTGTATGATAAAACCCTTTTCGCTATAGCTTACCCTTTCTGTTTGCTTGTGTGTCTCGTGTGTGGTTTTCTCCTTTTGCGATGATTATCAATTTATTGGTGTGAGCAAATGTGGGAACTCCTAGTGATCGTAGTGGCGATGGGAATGCTGCAGCTTAGTTGGACATGGTTTGGGGTTGGGCTCACTGTTGAGCCCACGTTGAAGAGTTATTATTATATTGTAATCCCTTGCTTATGAGCAAGCTTTTGGTCACCTGATGAATCCTTTTGTATGTTAAGGGTACATTGGTGTGCCTTAGTTTTCTTTATTGAATACTTGGATGGTTGTGAAATCCTTATACTTTAAGTCACGTGCCCTTGGATATCATAATATGTACGGTGTTATATTTGAATAGATTTATCTATTATAATGGGACGTTACAATTTTAAAAAAAAAATGAAAAAAAAAGAAAAAAAACTATGAAGTGATATGTGACCGTTAGTGTTTATCACTGTTAATTATTTAAATGATATTAACAAAAAATGATAAAATTAAACAAAATTTACAAAAATTGAAACAAAATAAAAAAATATCAAAATTGAGTTGAGACAACTAAACAAGATAGAAAACTAATGAATGTGTATTTTAATCTAGAATTATATTACAAATTTGTTCACCTAGAGTTTCAACCTACCTAAAGAAATGTGAAATACAAGTCACATTAACGCACATTAATTCTAGAGTTAAGTAACTGAAACCATTGCGTATCCTATTTAAGGAGTACAGACAAGAAGAGTAAAAATTTCCTGTGAGCTGGCACTGTTTCCCATTTTATTTGTCAGGATGACATTATGTATACTATAATTACATAAGTAGCATCACTTTTCAAATAGTTTAGAATTCAATTTTTGGAGACCGAACTCTAACCTTCTTCTTGTTATTCTATACTAAAACACCAATCAGAATTCGGTTTCCTGGAGAGTGAATTTTGAACTAATTTTTTATTTTACCTTTTATGTAATTATTAATCGATACAACTATTTAATTGTTATTAGTATACTTACACTATTACTCTAACCGAAGAACTACTTTACTTTGATGTATATTAAAATTAAGATTATGCTCAGTTATTGTATTCTATTCTTCAAAATAAAAAAAATAAAGTTAGAGTATCTTAATATGAATACTTGTACTCGTGTATTATTTAATAACAAAAGGGTAAAGCCTATTTTTTCTTAATATCCGTTTTGTTTTGTGTGTTCGTTTATTAGTATTGTTACATGTTTGTTTTAGTGGTTGTTATAGGTATCATATATGAGAATATTTCCATACTTGATAGGAAAGACTATAATGATTGGTATGTGTAAATGAATGTTGTTTTTGTATTTTAAGAAGTTGATAAGGTTGTGAAAATAGGATTTTAAGAATCTCCCAACAAGAGTGCCTCGGAAGAACAAAAACATGTGCATAAAGGGCATATGAGATTGATTGCAAAGGTTCAAATTTTGTTCCATTAGTATCTTTCTACAATTGTTTTCCGGTAAATCTCAAAGGTCACCACTTCAAAGTTAGCAGTGAATGATATTCTAAGATAAATATATGAAAATTCCAAAAAAACAAAAAAAAATTAATGAATGGTGGATATTATATGTACAAACAAATACAAATCTCGTTAGGATAAACTTTAAATTATAGTTCAGATATCAAGTTAAAAAGGTGAACTTTAAATTTAATTCAATATTAAAAATTGGTTTGTAAGGTGAAATTTGCACCCTTTTATATATTACACAATTGTCTTATTTCTAGTCAATGTGAAACTTTCAACTACTTCTCTTCCAAGCGAGAGATTATTTCAAAACGTTTCAACAAAATTCATATTTCGACTAATTTTATGTGAACTTGTGATAAAACAGCTACTAATATTATAATAGTTGAAAAAATACTTGAAATTTTAATTTTTAAAAAGCTGAAAAGCTTTTTAAAAACACATAAATAAAAAGTGATTAAGAGAAAAAAAATACAATATGCAAAAACAAAAAAATTATGAATAATATATTTTTCAATAATATATAAAAATTTGAATGATCATCAAGATCCTCTTCTTAACTCAACTAATTTCAAGAAGAAAAGAATTTAAGAATTGAAAATCTATTAATAGAACAAACTAAATTATCTGTTATTGATGCAAAAGTAGAATTCAGGACTTACAATCAATTTTTGGTAATAAAATGTTTGCTAAAAATAATAATTAAACTAGTTACTTAAACATTTGATTAGTTTATAAATTAGTTTAACTAATACAAAAATGCTGAATAAGTAGCTTAAAATATTTTATTTTAAAAGCATATAACTTAAAAATATATGTTACTTCACAAATTTATATGAATATGTATTTTTTAATATTGTTTTGCAAAATACTTTTATTTTAGATATAATGTGTTTATATTTAATAAAAATAATAATAAATTTGTATGCCTATAATTTATTTATAAACATAAAATTTATAACTATTATTTTATGTTTGATTAAAAAGTTCGTTATATACAAAATATTTAATAAAAATGTGGCACACTAAGTTTTGGATAGTGAGAAATCTATCTGGGCTTTCTTTTCTTCCTGCACCACCAAGATTTCTTCTACAATCTCAAAAATTTGTCAAATTTCAAAAATAATTTTTCACCATTTAAGCAAAATCACATAGATCACATCCCTAAAATGACTTTCAAAAGTCGACTTTCGATGAAAGATACTACCAGATGTCAACATTGTAGACTTTAGGATGTCAAAGAAATATATATATATATATATATATATATATATATATAAATATTTTATTTTTTTAATATATATTAAAGATAAATAATAAATAAAACAAAAAATAATAAAATAAAGAAAAAATAATTAAAATTTAAAAGAATTAAACTTTAAACAAAATTAAAAAAGGTAAAACAGAATAAACAATAATATATATATATATATATATATATATATATATATATTAAAAAAAAAATAAAAAAAAATAAAAAAAAATATATATATATATATATATATATATATATATATATTTTAAAAAATAAATAAAATTAAAAAATAATTAAAGTTTAAATTAGAAAAAAATATTTATTCTGTTTTAAATTTTTTTAATTTTATTTAAAGTTTAAGATTTATAAATTTTAAATGGTTTTTTTTTTGTTTTATTTATTTTTTATGTTTTCATATTTCGTAGTATATATTCTAAAAATAAGTAAAGTATTTATATATATAATTTTATTTTTATATAATGTATTGTAAAATAAATATGAATATAAAAATAAATAAAACTGAAAAATTATTAAACTTTAAATTTTAAAAAAATAATTGAAATATATATAATTTTGTTTTTATATAATATATTAAAAAATTAATAAAACAAAAAATAAATTAAAAACAATTAAACTATAAATTGAAAAGTAATATAAAAGAAAAACAATATATATATATATATATATATATATATATATATATATATATATATATATATATATATATATATATATATATATATATATATATATATATATCTAAATATA
>Ga0214543_1011434_pt1 | contig 12433 bp, 6 predicted proteins | sample CNSS2metaG_FD_160094 | JGI IMG/M metagenome (GOLD analysis project Ga0214543, IMG submission 160094) | Root nodule microbial communities from cowpea collected in UCLA plant growth center, Los Angeles, California, USA - CNSS2 | ecosystem: Host-associated > Plants > Roots > Nodule | place: USA...
GAAAGAAATGGTAAAAATGTGAGAAGCACGCCACTACAAGGCTAGGCTAGAAGCCATGGAAACCTTGAAGATGAGTGGATGTGTGCCGCCACTTGCTATGCAAGATAAGGCTTAAAAGTATTCACTCTCTAGGGAGGAAACTCTCACAAATGGTTGAGACACAAGAGTGTTTTTACTTCAAAATGTTCAACCCTTTTACATGTCTAGGAGCACCCCTTATATAGAAGAGTTTAGGGTCCTCTATGCAAATAAAAGATACCTAAGGATGTCTCTACAAAAACCTAACCTTAGCTTCTAGAAACTAAGTCAAATAAGGTTACAAAAATGACAAACAAAAGAGCTAACTATGGTGTGTGCAAGGCTAATTTCGTTCTAGCACAAAAGGAGACAAAGAATGTGTCTCATATGTCTCCATAAAGTGGCCAAAGTGTGCTAAAAACAAAGGAGACCAAAGGTACATAGGTACACTTGCTTCATGCCTTTTACTTTATGCTTTATGTCTTTGCTTTACTCCCTCCTCCACATCATTTATGCTCCCCAATCACCATGCGCCACCTAGCATTGCTTTCTTACTCCTAATTAACCTACAAAACAAATAAACATAGATTAGCATGTTAGCTTAAGTCAAGTCAACTATAGTCAACAAGTGAAACCTAGTCAAAGGTCAACAAGTCAACTAAAGTTGATTCAACTAAGTTAACTAAGGGAATCAAAAATAGCAAAGACAAATGAAAGGGATGAAGGATTAGTGAACTTCCTTTCTAAACATGCTTAGTCTTCTTAAGCATTTGCCTCCATCCTTGGTTGGGGTCAATCCTTCATCACAAAATCATGGTAGCTAATTTTATAGACCAATTTAGTGATGAATCATAATTTTATTCATAATAGTGATTATATTAATAAACAATAATTTTTAATTTTTTAAGCTAATATCTAAATTGGTCACTATAGTTACTAATAATTATTGGTCACTATTTAATTTTTTTTAGTGGTAATAGGATAGAACTAAGATGAATTAAACAAGATTACATTTTTCATTATAAAATCCAGGCTGATTGCATTTTCAAAATGTTCTTATATATCACTCCAAATTTGTTTAACCAAAAAAAAAAAATTCAAAAACACTCATTTACAAGGGTAGATTGAATTTGTATATAAAAAAAGAAAATTATATATAATAACAACCTATTAATAAAATTAAACACATTTAACTAATAAAAAAAGTAACTAATTACTTACGATATTTAAGTATATTTAACTCTAACAATTAATCCTAAATAACTAATATAAGTCAACTTTCAACCCAATTTCATGGACTATTTTATTTTACATTGAAACTAACTTTGACATTTTAATAAGGGAAATGATATTGCGACATCATTATTTGAATATTTTTTACACCACACATGCTTTCATTTTTTTTCAATTCTTGACATTGATAGATTTGGAATTGGAAACGAAAATTGACATCATTTCATTTGAAAAAAAAACGAAAAAATTTAGTTCTCCTTCACAAAATCCTAGACCTAATTCTCTTATTTCTCTTCTCATCATTATCATCTTTTACCTCCGTACACAAAGACGGTGGCGGCAACGACTATCGCTCATTTCTAACAAACTAAATATGCTCATTTCATCAAAGTTCTGTCATAGGTGTCGTTATCGGAGTCCTTATACTCTTCTGCTTGTACTTTTGATGCTTTAGTCGCAGGTATTAGTTCATCTTTACGCATTTGAAATTTGTAGTTTAGTTTTGTTTGTGTTCTTTCCTCCCATTTGACCACACATTTCGTATTTCTTTTGTTGTTGTGCAGAAGGGCGCGTTGTTGGAGGCTTTGTTGATGATATGTTCGTTTTTATGAAAGAAGAAAATCTTCCATTTTTTATTCTCCTTTTTCTGTTGTGTTTGTTGTTTCGATGATTGGAGTAGAAGAATGACACACAAAAATGATCTAAAACCTGTTAAACATATATGGTGATCCATGTCCAAATAAGTTGAGAGCTAGGAATGACATTTTGTATAAGTCTACCAAAACTTGGAAAATTAAATTTTTATGTACACACGAAATTAGATGTACTTGTTATGGACCATAGTAATCATATTTAACTTCTTATCAACCCAAATTAATTAACTGGCTTGAGTGGTCTCCAAAAAATATGACAGAAAATCGGTCAAACATATATAGTGATCCATGTGCAAATAAGTGGAGAGTTAGAAAGGACTTTTTGTACAAGTCTACCAAAAGTTGAAAAATTAAACTTTTATGTACATGTGAAGTTACATGTACTTGAACCATACTAATCATATTTAAGTAGTTATCAATCCAAACTAATTAAATGGCTTGAGTGGTCTCCAAAAGAAATGACAGAAAACATGTCAAACATATATGGTGTGATCCATGTACAAATAAATGAGGCGTTAGAAATGACTTTTTATACACGTTTACCCGAACTTAAAAAAATAAACTTTTATGAACAATAATAATCTAATTTAACTGGTTCTCAACGCAAAGTATTTAATTGACACAAAGTATTTAATTATAAAAAAAATGACACAAAATTTGTCAAATATATGAAAAACCAATTAATTATTATGTAATGTAACACCCCATTTAAATAATTACTTTAATTAAATGACATGTCACACAGATAATATAAGAGACGAGTCCTAGAGTATAAACACGACTCCTTACAATATCAAAAAACACTAAGAGGAATCCAAGGCACACCAAGATGCCAATACCAAACAAAAATACAAGAACTTGACAATAGTTAATAGAGTACTAAAAGACAAACAGTACATGGGCCATAGCCCTATAAGAAAGCTCAAATCAGTAGAATCCAACCCAGATAAGCTACGTAGTGGAACCTCCATCACCCTGTTGACCACGGGTGCTTCTCGCATTTGCTCACATCAATAAATTGATGATCATCGCAAAAAGAGAAAACCACACATACAGAACATACAACAATTTCATAGTTCAAGATACATATGCCAACCAATCATGTTATGAATTGCAAGCAATACACTAAGATTCAGACACGACTTATCCGGATACATATAATTAGTCGGATTCAGCGGATGCTTGCACTTGTGGTGGACTTCCATGCTCTACCGAGCTAATTGTTATAATGTATCATCCTTCACACACAAGGTTAGCCTTTAATGGGTTCCAGGCCTCCTGCTACTCTCACCACAAGAGTCAGTACGCTCTATGTAAGACTAACTAACTCTTTAGAGTGTGAGGATACAACCTTACCTTGAATCCTTACTAAATTATATAGATGAAGCACCACCATGAACTCCACTAACAGAAGTCATGGAATTACGTTCTGACCAACTGAGGCACCACCATGGGATCTCACCTAGAGATTCATGGAATTACGCCCTAACAAAACCAACATGTTCCAACAACCAATATACAAGTATCGCTCATACCAATTCCATGATCACGTATATAACCAACCATTCATTCATATTCCATGCTAAGCTCATACCAAACTCATCATTCATAATCCATACACTATGTTACTCATGCATATTCACTCATCTCAGGCCTTTACATGCATATTTAATCCATACATATGGCAAACAACCAAGAACATAGGAACAAATAGAACCAGCGCGCCTCTCGCCCAGCTTCTCGCTCAAGAAGAAAGGTCTCGCTCAGGCGAGAGGTTTCCCTCGCTCAAGCGAGCTCCCTTCACCTAGGCGAGAGCTCGAATCCAGGAACAGTGGTGTTGTCGCGTCCTCTCGCTTAGGCGAGATGGGCTCTCGCTCAAAATAGGACCTCCTCACTTGAGCGACAGCTTGCGTAAGCAACTTGGGCAAGTTGCTACTAATCTTGCCTAAGCGAGACACACTCGCTTGGGCGAGAAAACCAGAACCTTCCACTGTTCGCGTAGGCAACATGCATTAAATCGAACAAACAATATTTTTAACAGCTCCCAAACAAATATAATGGCAACCAAGCATCAAACTCACGGAACAGAATCAGAGCAAGCAGAAAGATGCAAGAAACGGAAAACCCTAACTTTCCTTACCTGGAAATAAGCTAGCAAGAGACCTCAACGCTTAATCCCACGAACACTACAACTTCGAAAGTAGTTTTAAGAGTTGCGAAAAGTGACATAGAATGGAAATGAGGTCACTACTATGAACCTCCACTAGGAGCTATGAAAACCAACCGAAGGAGAAAAATGTATGAATTAAGAGACAACTTATGTGGAGTGAAACGAGCTCGTGCAAACTTAGCAGTGGCAAAGACTAAACCCTAAAAAAATAAGCGGCTGAAAAATCTAAATAGAGAGAAGGCTATTTTTCTAAAAAGTGAAAGAAAAGGAAGTGTTAACTGGTTTAGGGCTTTGAAGTGTCCTATGAACTAACTCTTAGGCTCATTAGACTTGAGAAGGATCCTTACGTATTGGGCCGAAAAGTAAGAGGTCTTACATGTCAGTTAATTATTGTCATCTTCCGGGTTCAAATGAAATTATGCCCATTTTCGTTTCAATTCTAAATTGGTTAGTCTCAACGATCGAAAAAAAAATCAAAACTGTTTTAAAATAAAAACAAGTCAAATAATAGTGATGTCAAAATATCATAATCGAAAAAGAAAGAAAAGAAGAACACGACACGTTTGTCAGAATATTAGTTCAACACGGAATCACATTCATTTATTAATGATTTCAGCTTTTCTTCGGCCTTTGTTATAATTTAAGTATCAGTTTCTTCCATTTGAGGAGCAGACGTAAAAATGGCTGTCTTACCTCATTGCTCTTGCTGCGCTCAATCGGTGGTTGTCTCTGCTGTCATCATTCTTGCGCTATTCTGCCAAACTTGCAGTGCCAAGCTTCGCACATCCTGTCCATCTTCTTCGTGTGGCGAAATTCGCAACATAAAATATCCATTCCGGCTGAAAGGCGATCCTCGCGGTTGCGGCCTCCCCAACTACGAATTTGATTGCGTGAATAACAGGACAATGTTTACTTTGTTTTCAGGGAAATACTACGTGAAGGAAATCAGTTACAGTAGGTACGAACTCCGGCTGCTTGATCCAGGTTTTGTGGAGGATACTTCTTGCTCTTTTCCTCGCTATTTCTTATCCACAGGAAATTTCAGTGAATATGGTGATGATCCGCTCACTATTAGGTACGGGTATTTTCCCGCAAAAGTAGTGTTTCTAAACTGTAGTGATGGAGTGACTGATGATCCTCGGTATGTGGAAGTGAAAGCCGGTGGCTGTGATTCCGGAGGCCATATCTACGCCGTTTTGGATCGCGGTGAGGAGTTTGCTCCGGAATTTACAGTTATGGACGTGAAGGTCGGGTGCAGATTAAAGATTGCTACCTTCGCAAACTGGACACATGACAGGAAGGTTTCGTATGCTGATATCCTCAAATCTCTGGAAGAAGGATTCTCGTTGAGTTGGTTACCACTTGTTTGTAGGGATCACTGTGGAAAGGGTATCTCTTGCACCTTCAATCAAATTACAGAACAAATTCAGTGCAGTAATTGTCAAATGTTGAACCGCTATCTCAGCAATTGTGGTGAGATATATTCTTCTACCTATCTACCTCTATCTCTCGCATCCTAATCTTATCGTGTTAATTTTATCATTGTTTTTTTTGTTTTCAATTTCTAAATTTTATAAAATCGATAAAATTAAAAATACAAATATGAGTAAATACGAATTTTGATATAAAAAAAATCATGTTTCGATAATACGGTGAAATAAAGTATTAGGATTTTTCTTTTAAATTTTTTAAAAATAAAATTATAGTGTGAAACATAGCTTTACTTTTAAGAAAAAATAGAAAACAAAATTATATTTTAAATATATCTGTTTTAAAAACAATTTATTTATTTCTGGTAATTCTTTTAAGAGATACTAATTTTTTTTTGAAAAACTGAGCTACACTTATATATAAACTTTAAGATATTAACATTTTACATTTGTATACCTTTACAATTAAAAAATTATATTGTATAACAAAACTTCAGATTAAAGAATAGAAAATAAAATATATCTTAAAACTAATTCTTTTACTTAAAAATATATGTTTTAAAACACAGCTTATTTCATTCTCAGAATTCTTTTAAAACTTAGTAATTTCGAAAAGGAAAAGACTCTGAATACAGAAATACCTAAATATAATTGTATTCATTTTAAAAAAAGCTTCTGGTTAAAACCTAATTAAATATCAAATTATACAGTGCTGTTTTTTATATTATACGTAAGAGTTAATTAAACATTAGATACAATATAAATTTAATTATTTATAATTACGTCTTTATGAAAAATATTTTTTCTCTATTATGTTTTAAAATATTTTTATTTTTATGTGAAAATTTTACAAATTAACTTTGTCGTTAATAAAAATCAACAAGTTATTAAAAAAACAATCAATAAACTGATATGTAAGTTGCAGAGAAAATAATAAAAAAGTATAAATAATAGTCACATGATTCAAAACTCAAAGAAGAAATTAGTTAAATTAAAATTAAAAATATTTTAAATATTTAATGGAACAAAAATTTAATTAAAATTAAAATTTATAAGATATTTAAAATTTAATTAAACTTATATTTTATATCTTTTTCTTTTTATTATTATGACGAGGTTTAGGGTAAAATAAATAACAATACAATATTTTAAAATAAAATCAAAGTTTATATAAAACTCTTATAATATTCCCATATTAATATAAGTCGGTAGAAAAATAAGAATTTCAGTATACTAAAAAATATCTGAAACTTGTTAATGTCAATAAATAGAATAGACTAATTTCATTTTTATAGAAATTTTATGTCTTTAAATGTCTTCCACTACGCTAATCTTTTATTTTATTTTTATTTTTTCTTCTTTTTTTATGTAAATAATGTAAATTTTAATTTAGGTTTAATTAGTAAGTTGAGGTGTGTCAATTTGGTCTCACATTTAAAAAGTGTCAATTGTGTCCCAACTTTTAAAAAGTGTCTGAAGTATGTCTCTTTTAGAAAAAAGAAATATTAACATTGTTAACTACGTACAACGTGTCAATCTCTGTTTTTTTAATTTTTATTTTTGGGAAAAAATTATGTGTCATGTGTTAAGTTCTTAGTATGACACGAGGCATTCTCAGTGTCACATGCTAATGTTATGTCAAATATTATTGTTTTTATTTCAATTTACTTCTCACATATGTCTTTTTAATTCAATTTAGTCTTCACTATATTTGATTTAATTTTGTCCCATTTTTTTTAATAATTGATATATATATTTTTGTAATCCATTTTCTGTAAGATTAAAACTAATTAAGTAGAAATATTTTAAAAAATCAAGTATCGATATTTATATTAAAATTTACTAATAAAAGAAATTATTAACAAAATATGAGTTAATAATATACAATGATGTAATATATTAAAAATTCATTTTTAATAAAAAAATATTAATATAACATTCATATAAATAATAAATTTGGTTTCAAATTAGAGAGAGGAAATATTGTTCTATTATGAAAAAAAAGTAATAATTAATAAAACATGAATTAATAATATACAATAATGTATTATGTTAAAAAATCATTGTTAATAAAAATAATATATTATATTGGGTGATTATATTGTTCTATCACTGTAACATTTTGTTTTACCATTAAATTCTAATAAAAATATCAATACCTAATTTTGTAAGAATATTATACCTAATTAGTTTTAATGTTATAAAAAATGAATTAAAAAATATATTTCAATTATTAAAAAAATGGGACAAAACTGAATTAAAGAGACAAAAATATGGACTAAATTGAATAAAAAGACATATATGAGAATTAAATTGAAATTAAGACAATAATATTTGACAATGACACGTGACACACCCAGGACCTGAAACATGATAACCAAACTTTTTTTGCAAAAAAAAGGTAAAAATTTAAAAAATTAAAAAACCACATATGACCTGCGGTTAACGCTTTAATAATTTTATTGTGAAAGGAATTCAATTGTGACATTCTTTCAAGAGTTGGGATGCATTTAACATTTTTTTTAAAAACAGAGACCAAATTGATACATTTCTATAAAAAATAGGGTCCATCCGAGTAATTAAATATTTAATTTGGACAATGATACTTTAACCCACTTTTTTTTATCCACTTTTAATCCACTACTGCAATCACCATTAGATCATCACATCACATCACTAAAAAGAATAAAAAAAGATGATCTAATGGTGATTAAAGCAATGAGTTAAAAGTGAATAAAAAAAATAGATTAAAATATCATTTTCCATTTAATTTATACTTTTCCCTTTTGTAAAAATGTTTTCCTTTTATTATTATTGTAGGAACTCTATCACGAATTCGCTTATACACTAAAGGTATGCACACTCTTCCATTGATCACCATTAACTTGTATGGAAACTATTTTTTCCATCCATACTATTGCATTTATTGCTTAGAGTTATTTTCTAGGCTAAATTACAATTTTTGGTTCTTTTAATATTTCTATATATGCCTTTTATTTTATTTTATTTTATTAGTAACTTTTAAAAACTAATTTTCGATTGATTCTTAATTTTTTTTTATATATTTTTTATCTTCATCCAAATGAACTCTAGACTTCTCTCGTTCAAAGGTACCACAAGAAAATAATTTAGTTAAAATATTAAAATATATGAAAATTACAACAGAATTTTCAAAACCATAGAATTAAAATTGCAGGGAAAGAAATTCATGGATAAAAATAAAAAGAGATGAAAATATGTAATTCAAACTAATTTATATTTTAAGTAATAAATAGTAAATAGATCATTTGAATAGCATAAAAGATAAATATTACAAATTAACTTACATGCAAGTTAATTGTTGTAAGAACCTCAAAAATAAACTTTTACTTTACTATAAATTTATCGAAGGACTTGTATAAAATTTATAGTAATAAGTAATATAATAAAAATCTACAATACAAATACAAATATCTATATTTCAATAGTTAAAATAAAAAATATATACTCTCTTTCGAAAGTTATTCTACCACATGTACCAATAAGTTATTGACATAAAATTATAACTTTAGAAAAAATACATAAAAAGATACAATTAAATAAGTTAGTTTACTTTCGGTCCAAATCCAACATGCCTCAAAACATAAACCATACAGAATGTATACATTAAAGATATTTAACAAACGAAATATCAATCAATGACTTTCAGAAAACTCACATATAAGGGGTTAAGGGGTTGAGTTGTAGTCCTATTTTGTTTTTAGTGAAAAACATTTTGCTCGAGAGAAAATATGGTTAAGGACACAATTATATTTAGCAATATTTTTTCTGAAGTGAAAATAGGACCGAAATTTGATTATGAATCTTTGTTCTATTTTTATTTAAGTGAAAATCTGCCACTTGAGCAAAATATCAAAAAAATCAACTAGGAATCAAACCTATTTTTAAAGATATTTTTAAAACTCATTCACTAATCAAGTACCTCTATTTGATTACAATACAAGTATTAACATCTTCATATATTACAAGTATCGACCTCTCTAGGTTATAATTATTAACCTCTTCAAGTACCCTTCTCAATCTCCCATTAAGATACAAAATTCTCAATTGAATAAATCAAAATCACTTCCAAACTAAGAGAGTGCAAACAAAACTGACAGGGTAAAACTTCATAATGTGATAAACATTACAATAGTTAATCACGCACGCATCATCACTCATAACTAATAGAATTTGGCTCCGTAGGCTTAGTGTTTTTCCTCCTTGCACTTTCTTGTGTGTTGTAATTCTTGTTTGCGCGTGCTCTCACTTTTTCTATAACTTCTATTTCTTTATATAGGTCTTCGTATTTACATTCTCGTTGTAGAATATGATTGTTCATGACTTTTATATTGCTTTTCTTTTCTTAAAGAAATTCTTGATATGACCTTTACAACAGTTCTATTTTTCAAGCTTGAATTATCCTTTCTTTCCTTTCTTGGATATCTTCTCAAAAATATGAATTTCTTGTTTTTGATTCATTTTACCATTGTGGCTTTGAATATAATCTTCAATATATTCTTCATATATTTTGTAATCTTCATAATATTTTCTAGTAATTAATTACATAGGATATTCTTTCATATGCACAATCTTCAATTTATATATAACCTTGAACTAACGTAATTGCTATTCATATAATCTTCTTTTTCTTTGATCAAATCTTTAATCATATTTCTTCTTATTCCTGATTTGCATTTTGACAAATTTGTTAATACTTTTGTTGATTTAATCTTCTTTGACAAAGAGATATGAAGCCATTGTCTTGGAACATGTTGGAAGCATGCTTAAATTTATGAATATGTGAAGATTTGATGTTTCACGAGTTGATCAAGCCTTGTGTGTGTTCTCTGTATCTAGTTTATTCATGAAGAAAACAAGCTTGAAGATTGAAGTTCATATTGTAGACCTTTTAGCATTGCATAAACAAACTTTATAGTCAAACTGTTACGAAATTCAATAAGTTGATTTTCAAATCAATCGGTTGATTTTACTTAAGTTAAGTGAAATCAGTCGATTCCAAAAATAAATCAACTGATTGAATATGTAAAATTAAATTACTGCAACAAACCTTTTAATATGTTAAAAAGTCATTCAATAAATTAAAAGACATCATTTAACATGTTGAAAAAACATTTCAACGCATTAAAAGACACAACCAAGACCCTATACATCTATACAATGCTAAAAGTTCTACAATGTGAATCAACTAATTTCACTTAACTTAAGTAAAATTAACCGATTGTTTTGAAAATCAACATGTTGAATTTCTTAACAGTTTGACTATAAAGTCTATTTATGCAATGCTAAAAGGTCTACAATATGAACTCCAATCTTCATGCTTGTTTTCTTCATGAATAAACCAGACAAAGAGCACACACACAAGGCTTGATCAACTCATGAAACATCAAATCTTCACATATTCATAAATTTAAGCATGGTTCCAACATATTTCAAGGCAATGGCTTCATATCTCTTTGTCAAATCTTCAACCACCAAATCATTAAAGCTATTTGTGTTAACAATCTCCCCCTGATTTAATGAAGCCAACCTCCATTACCTCAATTGGATCAACCTTCATTTACTTGGACTCCATTGAATTGATGAAGTGCCATCTAAACATCATTTTCCAACTTAGCTTGAACTTGTGAGCTTGAAATTCCAAAAGCAATACACACAAGATAACAAGCACACACAGATGCAAATGCTCCCCCTATCAATAGTATGAGCTCCATCCATAATTTAATTTGTCAATTTATTAGTTCTATTCATTTAATTTCCAATTTTAGTGATCCGATTTTAGTTTTAATGATTCCCATTTTTCTCCCCCTTTGAATTCATCAAACAGATATAATGCAATCAGGAGAACAATATAACTGACACACGTGAAACACATTGGACTAATAAAGAATACACATGAACAATGCTTATAATTACAAAATACAATAGTCATTAGATGATTTTACCAAACGGTTTATGGCTTATTAGACGTTGTTGAAACCATTTGCTACATATTAACACTAGATGGTCTACAAACCTTTGTCCAAGATTTTAATTGAACCAATCAGGAAAATTGTAAATTATGTCAGCTATTTGATTTTGGGTGCTGCAGTGGTTCAACTTGATTTTTTCTTCTCTGACAAGATATCTTAAGAAATGAAATCTAACATCAATATGTTTGCTTCTGCCATGAAATACTGGATTTTCAGATAACTTAATAGCTGAATTACTGTCACACAGAATTAGAATGAGTTTCTGTTCTTTAAAACCAATGGTCTCCAAAATTCTCATGATCCAGATGCATTGACATGCACATGAAGTTGCAGCTATGTATTCTGACTCTGTAGTAGATAACGTCACTATTGGCTGCTTTTTGGATGACCATGAAACTGCACCCGTTCCTAAGGAGAATACGAATCCTGATGTGCTCTTCCTATCGTCTATATCACCTGCATAATCACTATCTGTATAAGCCACTAGTTTTATATCTTCTCCTTTCTTATAGAATATTCCAAGCTTAGTAGTTCCCTTTAGATATCGTAGGATTCGTTTGATAGTATTCCAATGAGTCTCTGAAGGATTAGCCATGAATCTGCTAATTAGACTGACCGCATACATCAAATCAGGTCTGGTTGCAGTCAGATACATAAGACTTCCAACTGCTTGTTTGAAGAGCGTGGCATTTGCCTTAGTTTCTGTATCCATTTTGGATAACTTGGTTCCTGGAACTATTGGATTCTTTACTGCATTGCACTCCATCATATTAAATCGAGCCAATACTTCTTGGGCATATTTTCGTTGACATATGAAGATACCATGTGTACTCTGCAAAACTTCAATTCCCAGAAAATACCTCATCTTCCCCAAGTCAGTCATGTCAAACATCGACATCATAGAATTCTTAAACTCAT
>Ga0214543_1011439_pt1 | contig 12426 bp, 9 predicted proteins | sample CNSS2metaG_FD_160094 | JGI IMG/M metagenome (GOLD analysis project Ga0214543, IMG submission 160094) | Root nodule microbial communities from cowpea collected in UCLA plant growth center, Los Angeles, California, USA - CNSS2 | ecosystem: Host-associated > Plants > Roots > Nodule | place: USA...
TTAGTTAAAACAGTTAGTACTGTTATATGATAGTTGCTTTCATTTTTTGCTTCTGTACTGTGTATAAATACGTTCATTCATTTCACATAATATACAGACTTCCATTCATTCTTCTATATGTGTGCATAGTTCCTATAGATAGAAGCATTTTAAAAAAAATTGGAACATAATTGAATCAAAAAACTAAGTGGGGATCAACTTCAAACTTTGCGACTAAAGTGGGGAAACGAGGAATTAAACCTATTTATAATTCTAATTATAATTTTAAAATCTTCTATTTTTATAATTTAAAAAAGTTATATAAATAAAATATAATATTATATAGTTTATTTAAAATTTATTTTTCAATAATTTTCATGACTTATAAAATTTTAATTTTTTTAAATTATATATAATTTATATTATATCTTAATATTTTCAGCTTATTATTTTGTGTATCAAACATTAAATATAATTATATACTAATATCTTATTATCTTATGACGTTGTTATTTTATTTTATCTTATTCTTTTATTATATCATGTTCCCCAAATGAATTCTTAAGATATGTAAATAACTAAATATATAGTTTTGATATTTTTTATTAGTTATATAGAGTTTTGATTTGGTGATGGGATGACAATTTAAAAGAAATATTATCCTATATAAATTAAGCTGTCTAGTGAAGTCAACAATACTTGGTATATGCTAATTGGCCTAATTCTATAGTTTCATATTGTTGATGTGTACTATTAGTTACCAACCATACTTTAGAATGAATAAATAAATTTGCGCAAAGTCACTAATTGAATCAAAAAACTTTGCCAGATTGTTAGGAATGGGGTCCTATCATTACATTAGAACCTTAACATCTCACAAAATAATTTCTTTAGCCGAAAAAATTGACCAAAAATATTCTACAAGTCTTGAGTTCTCATAACTCAGAAATTTTCTTCAAGATTATTTATTCTAGCAAAAAGTCAAATATCTTCATCTAGACTTAGAAGCCTAGAAACCTATCTTGAAAAACAAAAAATCTTCAATCAAACCATATTTTCCTCCTTTTGATATTGTTAGAATTGTTCAAAGCAGTATATTTGAAACCACGCGTGCTTTGTTAGAGAAAGTTTCTTCACAACAAAATCAATAACAGAAATATTTTGAAATCATTCTTGTCAATTTTTTTTTAATAATTTATTATTAATTAAATTTATTAAAATTATAAAAATTTAGAATCTCACAATTTATTAGTACTTTTCATAACTTACAATTCTTAATAAAATTTAACCAATACAAATATTATTAAAAATATCTTGTTAATTATCATTCTTCAATTTAATCAGCAATTATTATATGTATGCATAATACTACTCGACCTTTCATCATCTTTTTTTCTCCTTGATGAAAGCCATACCCTATATTTAATGAATAGATTCCACGACAGCTTCAAAATTAAGGCGATTTCTTCTTCCTCTTCCAACTATCACAAAATAGTTCAATTTGTCATTTCGGCTCTAATTGTGAACTTTATTTTTATTTTATCATATTTTAATTCTTATAATTTATATAATGCAAAAGTATATGCTATCAAGGAACAAGCGTTCAGACCGACATAGTTTCTGTAAAAGTATACGATGATGCCAAAATCAGCACATGTCAGGTTTCTACATCTAAAGTATTCTTTTTTGTCAATTTTCTTTAAAAATAACCAAAAATAAGCATTAAAACTCTAAAATATATTTATAGTTTTTTTTCTAAAATAAAAGTAATAAACTTGAGTACATCACAGAAAGTTACAAACATATTTGTTGCGCTGAAAGCGCCATTTAAGATTGATAAAGTGGGGGGTCAAATCCTGAATCGTTGTGAAGTGTGATGCATGGAATAAAAATATAGAAGAAACTTTGCAAGTTGGGTTGCTTGAGATTTGAAGTTGCTTGCGTGACAAAAAGGGTTTGGTTCCTGTTGTCGAATAGCTAGTCCTACCCTTCAATTTCGGGAGTTTATTCTTTTGTTCTTTCAGTTTCAGTTTGAGCTTCAGATCCAAAGGCCAAATCCATGGTCATGACTTTGGTGAGACCCCAATATGTCTTATGACAGTCCAACCAAAAACAGCACCCCTCTAACTTAAAGCTACCAACTTGAGACAGTTTTCAAGTTTGAACATCAAATAACGCACACGGTCCAATTGGGATCCGAATCAAGGAGATGGGGTTCCAAGAAAACGGGAATGGAGAAATGGGGTTGTCTGCAATCCCCTTGGGAGCAAAGAACAAGTATAAGAGGATGAACTCTGAGCTTCCTGAGGACAACGATGATGTTTTGCTGCAACAGCAACAACAAGAAGAAAGAAGGAGAAGTACCAGGAAATATGTTCTTGCGTGTGCCATCTTTGCTTCTCTCAACAATGTCCTTCTTGGCTATGGTATGATTGAAAATCATCTATTTTGGTCAGTATTGTGGAAACGGTTTGATTTCGTTGCTGCATTTTCCTTTGACTATTCTGTTTACTGTGTCGGTGATGGCTTTTAGATAATCCATTCAATCCCCATCTTTGTTCTGTGATTTACCTTTGCATTTCTAGTATCTATGAAACAGATCTACCAAACTTTGGGTTCAAAGCTGGCAATTGTGAGAAGTCAACTGTATATTTTTATCGTTTTAATTAACAAACACTACAGAAGACAGTTTCTGACTATGATTGATTGATGGCAGCATTAGTGCAAGAATATTCAACCAGTCTATTATGGGTGTTTTTCTGTGGCAAATAATTTGAACTTGAATTCTAATTCCGGGCTATTTTGGAAAATCTCGAAGTTTATGTGATTCATTTTGAGAATGTTTGTTTTTGCAGATGTAGGTGTCATGAGTGGAGCCGTAATATTTATAAAAGAAGATCTGAAGATATCTGAGGTTCAAGTAGAGTTTTTGGTTGGTATTCTTAGCATTATTTCTCTATTTGGTAGCCTTGGTGGTGGAAGAACATCAGATATTATTGGTAGAAAATGGACGATGGCCTTAGCTGCAGTTGTCTTCCAAATGGGTGGACTCACAATGACTCTTGCTCCTTCATATGCAATTCTAATGATTGGAAGATTTCTAGCTGGGATTGGAATAGGATTTGGAGTTATGATCTCCCCAATATACATTGCTGAGATATCACCAAACCTGAATAGAGGCTCTCTCACTACCTTCCCAGAGATTTTTATAAATGTAGGAATTATGCTTGGTTATGTGTCAAATTATGCGTTTTCTGGCCTTTCAGTGCACACAAGCTGGAGAGTAATGCTTGCAGTGGGGATTCTGCCTTCAGTGTTCATTGGCTTTGCGCTTTTCGTTATTCCCGAGTCACCAAGATGGTTGGTAATGCAGAACCGAGTTGAAGAAGCAAGATCAGTGCTGTTGAAAACAAATGAAGATGAGAAAGAAGTGGAAGAGAGGCTTGCAGAAATACAACAAGCTGCAGGATTTTCCAATTCTGAAAAGTATGAGCAGAAACCTGTGTGGCGTGAACTCCTATTTCCACCTCCTCCTCTCCGCCGAATGCTGATCACTGGACTTGGAATTCAGTGTTTCCAACAGATCTCAGGAATTGATGCAACCGTGTATTACAGTCCTGAAATTTTCCAAGCAGCTGGGATTGAAGACAATTCAAAACTTCTAGCTGCTACTGTTGCTGTAGGCATAACAAAGACTATTTTCATTTTGGTAGCAATCGTTCTCATAGACAAACTAGGTAGGAGGCCCCTTCTCATGATAAGCACAATTGGGATGACAGTTTGTTTGTTCTGCATGGGGGCTACACTTGCTCTCTTTGGAAAAGGTTCATTTGTGATTGCATTGGCTATTCTTTTTGTTTGTGGGAATGTGGCATTCTTTTCTGTTGGATTAGGCCCTGTGTGCTGGGTTTTGACATCTGAAATCTTCCCTTTGCGCGTGCGTGCTCAAGCATCTGCACTTGGAGCTGTCGCTAATAGAGTCTGCAGTGGCCTTGTGGCCATGTCTTTTCTTTCAGTGTCTGAGGCAATCAGTGTTGCTGGAACATTCTTTCTGTTTTCTGCTATTTCTGCTCTTGCCATTGCCTTTGTCATCACATTGGTTCCTGAAACCAAAGGGAAGTCGTTGGAGCAGATAGAGATGATGTTTCAGAATGAGTATGAGATTCAAGGGAAAGAAATGGAGCTAGGAGATGTTGAACAACTTGTGCAGAACAAAACTGATTTAACAAATTAATTGATTAATTATTCCATCGTTACTCTCTTCTTCCACCTGTTATGTCTAAGGCTCTATGCATGACATGCTACTTGCTGTTATCGGGAGGACATAACAGATTTGAATATAATCTTTTGCTACCAGAAAAATTGAGATATGTGAGTAGGGAACACAAGGAGTATGAAGTGATGAAGATATAATGCATTCCAAAGTTTTCCTAGTTGTACAATTATTCTTGTTTTTTTTTTTTTTTTTTTTTTTTTAAATTAAAGTCAATTATAGCATTGTATACTGAAAAAGATTTTTGGTGGAGATGATCATGTCTCCAAATGTATGTTCTGAGACATTTATAGTGCCTATATTATTACAATGTATCGACGAGGGATGTAATTAAGATGATTCTTTGACAGATTGTATTGTATTCAACTCTGGTCTCTGAATTGTGATAATCTTAAGATATCAAAGAGCATTTATGCTTCAGTTTCGTCATTATGAATAATTACTTACGGTTTAGTAATTAAGGATGATTGTGGTAATTAGTTCTCTGCAATTGGACAAAACCACAGGTAAGTTCTAAAATAACTTGAAGGTGGGTGTATGAGTGGATACGGATAATCATTAAACAAACAAAAAACAGAACAAGATTTAGAAAAAGAAGCTAACAAAAGATTCAGTAAGTGACGATGATATTTTTTTTACAGAGTTGAATAAAATAATGAGCAATGAACATTCAAAATATTTTTTCAACACTGGACAATGTCCTGCCTCAGACTTTCCTTATTAAAAAGTTCACCAAACTCTGTCCAATACAACTTTGCACCAAATAACATCTCATTTTTTATTCTCTAAATTGCTACAACACATATTAAATGTTGTGCTATTTGTATATAAATCTCACCTACTTACACCTTCCATGTTTTTCTTTTATATTGAACTTTATCTTCTTCCAACTAACCTCTAAATATGAAAACATGCGATACAATTTTACATTTCTTTCTACAAAATCCTTATTTCAATCCACACCATTCAGAGGAATATATCTGTTTGTAATAATTATGATTGAATTAAACATCTAAATTCCTATCTTATCTATTTATCTATTGGAGTTATAAAATTCATTCTGTTTATTCTAAGATTATGTGCATCCTTTCTCTTACAATAATATTCTCATTTCAAACTGGAAAATGATGAATACAAAGTATAGATGGATAAGAGGGAAGAGACAAATAAAATCTGATAGATATAAACAATGTGATAAAACAATAAAAAAGTAAAAAAACAAAAAGGAAATTCAAATAAGGTAGATGAAAAATTAAATGTATAATAACTCGTATAAATTTTCCTCAACTAAACTATCTGATGATCTTTATATTCGACACTTCATTGTGTTTCTTTTTTTTCATCCGTTTCCTCACTCTTTCACTGTATCTCTGAGACACTCTTCACTTTGATGTTCCACTCGTTTTTCTGAGACAGTGTTGTCGAGTTGCAGTAAACCCCTCCTTGTATGATGGAGAAGATCAAGCACAGTGAGGTGGAAGTGAAGGGACTGAAGCTACACGTGGCAGAGATTGGAACTGGTACGCTAATTCCTTCAACACCCTCTTGAATACTGTCTAATACTCATTTGCATCTACTTCATATTAATCATTTTTGTGTGTGTGAAGGGTCCAAGGCAGTGCTATTCTTACATGGATTCCCAGAGATCTGGTACACGTGGAGGCACCAGATGATTGCTGTGGCAAACGCTGGTTATAGGGCTATTGCCTTTGATTTCAGAGGCTATGGACTCTCTCAGCAACCAGCTGAGCCAGAAAAGGAAACCATGTTTGATTTAGTTCATGAAATTGTGGGTCTTTTGGATGCTTTAAGCATCACCAAGGTAAGGAGATGAATATGTTGCAGTACACTTTCATGACTTTGTCAATGTGTATAGGTTTCTAGAGTGAAGAAGTATATGTGAATCAATTCTAGAAATGACACCCTCTTGGGTTTAGATCGTTTGTATGCAGATCTAATATGTAGAAATTGCTTACCTTAATCATAAATCATTTTAAAAACTTTGAAATTGTAAAATGCGTTATATATATTATGCTAGAATGAACAAAACTAGAAAGTATAATACCTGCATTCAATTGATAATATAAATAATTTTTGCAGAGAGCAATTGAGTCTGAGTCTAATATTTATCCCTAATTGGATATGAATTTCGTTGTTTAAAGCAGGCTTTTCTAGTTGGTAAGGACTTTGGTGCTATCCCAGGACATCTTACAACTGTAGTGCACCCAGAAAGAGTTGCTGGTATCATAAGTTTAGGCATTCCTTTCATGCTTCCAGGTCCCTCTGCAGTGGAGGGTCACCTTCTGCTCCCCAAAGGGTTTTATATTACTAGGTGGCGGGTACAAATTCTATCTTGCATCATAGTTTTTGTATAGTTTACTTAGTCTTTTGTTCTCTATATTTAGAAACTGTTCATCATAATCTTTACATATATACAGAGATTGTGAAAGTATAAAGAGCAGTGTTTTTATATTCATTGGAATGTTTAGTAGTAATTTGTTGATTGATTCCAATTCCAATTCAGGAGCCTGGGAGGGCAGAAGCAGATTTTGGCCGCTTTCCTGTGAAATCTGTGATAAGAAACATCTACACTCTCTTCTCCAAAAGTGAGATTCCAATTGCTGCTGATGATCAAGAAATCATGGACTTGTTTGATCCATCTACTCCCTTACCTCCATGGTTCTCTGAGGAAGATCTTGAAACCTATGCATCTTTATATGAAAAATCTGGATTCAGATATGCATTGCAGGTTCCTTATAGGTAAACAAAACACATAGCAATCAATTTAGGACACAATGTTAGCTGCCATGTGTTATACACTAACTTTTGAAACAAATTGATTGATAGAAGACTAAGACAGAATCAAGGACTAGTTGCTTTTTTACAATGTGAAAAACTACATTAACTGATCAAATTTGCTTTTTTGTCAAAAGAGAAATATGATGTATGGAGTTTTAACCTTTGTGAAACCTAGCATTTTCCTGACTCCTTAAAACTGTTATAAATAGTGTTGAGGGTTAAGATGAGTGTTTATGATGCATTCAGGAGTATCAATGCGGATGCTGGCTTAAGTGATGTAAAAGTTACTGTTCCACCACTTCTGATTGTTGGTGAGAAAGATTATGTGCTCAAGTTTCCAGGCATGGAGGACTATGTTCGAAGTGGGGCAGTGAAAAGCTTTGTTCCTGACTTGGAAATCACATATATTCCAGAAGGAAACCATTTTGTGCATGAACAAATGCCAGAGAAGGTGAACCAGCTCATCATTGAGTTCCTTGACAAACAAAGTGTCTAATAAAGTTTGCTTTCAGGCTAAAAGCAATTTCCATGAGTTTGTTGCAATATCTAGGAGAATAATAAAGTTTGATTACGTTATTGTTCTTTGTATCCCTTGCACCTTGTGTTGTGGTAAATTATTTGACATGTTATGAGAGGGTCTATTTGATAACGGGTGTAAAAGAATTTCTGTGATGTGGAAATTTCAGGACTCTTCGAATGGTGTTTAATATGACAAACATGGTAATATTCTGTTCTTAAACTTTCTTCTTATGAAAGGAGTATATTATAAGAATTGTGAATATATTAGTTCAATAAAATTAATGACAGTTCCTAGTCCGTCTAATTTCCTCATAGTGTTTTGGTAGAAGACCTGCGTTGTATGGATAATAGTCTCAAAAGAATGTTAGAGTAGTGCGTCTAGTGGAACTACCTCAGTGACGTTTCTTTAGACACGATTTATGAAAATTAGTTATGGTATATATACATAAACTTGTAACGACAGTTGACTGAAAGTTGTAAGTGCAGGAGATCTCACATTAATTATAAATATTCTCAAATCATAATTAATATATATATATATATATATATATATATATAAAAGAAAAGTGCACAAATTTTACTTTATATGTTAGTGATTCTAATATAGTGGTCTAGATTTAAAGATGATACATTTTTTTATTTATATTTTTTTTTCCGTTACTTTCTATATAAATCTTATCACACTCATCTTCTTTATTTACATTCATAAATTTTCTCACACTTATATCTTTTATCTACACTCATCTCTTGCACACACATTCATCTATTTTATTCACATTCATCTCCCAAACATACATTACCATTACCAATAGAAATATTCGTCAATAGTACAAATTTGAATTTATCAACTAATCTTAAACTCATATGTAAACTTGACTCATAAATTAAGAATTTTATTGACGGATTAGTTATTGAAGAAAATATTTGTCTATAAGTGAAGTTCTAAAATTCGTTGGTAAGATATGTCAGCAAATTTGAGTTTACTAACAGATTTATTTTTATAGGTAAATACAAAAGTTCTTGTAGTGCAAAGAAGTAAGCAACTCTAGACATAGGAAATTGAAACATATCAAGAGTTATCTTAAATGACATAGATTAATACTATATATATATATATATATATATATATATATATATATACAATCTTAAACTTATAGAAGTCAACTTATCAGCACAATAATTATCTTCTCTAAAAGTATGAGAACACTTAAATTCTATTTCTTTACAAAACTTCATGCACTTTTTCTATCTTCTTCTAAGAGACCAAAGAACAATTTGTTTAAAAGAAACATTTTACATAACAAGAAAGAGTTACTCTCTAATCAAATACTAACAAACCAAACAACTTCAATAGCAATAACATCTCCCATTATATCAACATACAAGGAGTTTTGAACCCCAATAAAAGAAGATAAGTTCCCAATGTATTCATCCCTACTTCCTTTGACCAAACCAGCACAATACATTGTCCATGTTTATTTTGACCCAACCAACATCAATAAAAGATTTCAAAACCAAAAAATCAACCATATCATTACACATAGTATTCTTGAGGGCATTTCGTGCCAACCTGATAACCAATTTTATTGTTTGAATAAAAATATTTTGTTGAAATCTGGTATAGTTTTTCATCTTCCAAATCATCCAAATGGTTATAACTAATATAATATGTGTCATTAGAGGAGTGTCCGAAGATTTGAAAAAGGTGATTAAATTATCCAAATGCAAGTATTATAATGAAAAAAAATGGTAAATATGCTCCTCTTTTTCCACAAAACCATCCCCTCTATATTGTACGTCCTTATTAAAAGATATTTTTTTGGAATAGCTTCCAAAAAGATCAATGTTTTAGACAAGAAGACCAAATTAATCTTCCCCATCCTTTATAACAAAATTTGCAATAAAAAAAAAACAAAAATTCTTGCAACATTTTGATTTAGAATTCCAAATGCTTCTGGAATCCAATTAAATATGTCATCCAATTATGGCTTAAATACTATTTGGTTCCTATTTTTGTCGAGTTTATTCAATGTTGTCGCAACCAGAATCGTGACGGGACGATGAACTAAAAAAAGAAATGAGTTTTAAAAGAGATTAGGAGTCGCCACCATAGTTATTTCTGGAAAATTATGGAAAACCATAAAATAAAGAAAGTCTGCGAAAAACCATATTTTTTTGGATCCAGGAGTCAGTTACGCGTAAGAAAGGTATTAACACCCTACAACGTCGCCCAAAGGCAGTACCCTTAACTAAACATGCAAAGTTGATGTGGTTTTCAAAACATTAACTTTCCCCAAAAATAATGAGACAAATAATACTAAAAAGAAACAAAAATATTTTTTGATTTTTGGGCCCGACAAAGATTGACCTTGGTCCTACGTATTCTCCTTTAAAGTGAGAAATCAGGATTACATAGTTATTTAAAAGATATTTGGAAAATGATTTGATTTTTTGAAAGTGAACCTGACAAGGACTGACCTTGCTCCTACGTATCTCACAGTGGAGAATCAAGGATCACGAAGTTCTTAAAAAGACTTTTGGTTGGAATTGTTGATATTTTTATATTTTGAAAATTTTATATATTTTTGTGTTTTGAACTATTTGAAAATAAGTGTATCACACGACGCGAACGGTCAGACAAACACTAAAAGAGAAAAAGGAAAAAAAAAGATTATTTTTGGTACTTTTTGAAAATGAGTGTCACACGGTACAGGCGACCAGACATACACAATAAAGTGAAAGAGAACATTTTTTTTTCATTTTTCAGATTTTTCTATTTTTGTAATTTTTTATAATTTCCAAATATTTTTTTAGAAAGAAAGAAAAAACACATGTGTACAAAAGTTGGGACAAAAATAAAATGAAGGTAAAAAATAAAAAAAAATGCATGAAGGGTGTAGACATAAAACACAGTAGGGTGTAATGAGTAAAAATTTGAAAATAGAGTAAAAATACAAGAAGGGTGTAAACTGTGAAAATTAGGCTGCAGCCAACGAACACAGTCAGACCCAAAACAAGACCAACAGAAAACACGGGGTGCGAGATTAACAATTATGGTGGCGCACAAAGTAAAACATGAAACAAGTGTGACAAAGGTGCGAGGTTAGTAAACATCAAGGGGTGCTTGCAACATAAAATAAAAACAGGGGTGCGAGATATAGAAAAAAGGGGTGCGCGAAGTAAAACATGAAACAAGTGTGGCAAGGGTGCGAGATTAGTAAACATCAGGGGGTGCTCACAGCATAAAATTAAAACAGGGGTGCGAGATAAAGAAAAAGGGGGTGCGTAGAGTAAAACATGAAACAAGTGTGGTAGGAGTGCGAGATTAGTAAACATCAGGGGGTACTTGCAGCATAAAATTAAAATAAGGATGTGAGATAAAAAAGGGGTGCGCATAGTAAAAATGAAACAAGTGTGGCAGGGGTGTGAGGTTAGTAAACATCAGGGGATGCTCGCAGCATGAAATTAAAATAGGGGTGCAAGATAAAGAAAAATGGGATGTGTAGAGTAAAATATATTCTAGCCCAAAGTGAAATAATTGAAGGTGCAAGGTACAACTACGGGGGTGCAAGGTGCAAAAAGATGGTAAGCCCATCTTCTTCTTCTAACAAAAATAGAAAATCCTAAGTTATCCCATTCCCTTTCTTCAAATAAAAAAGGTTCTTCTTCAACCTTCACGTCTGGAACCTCTTCCCACGGAGAACCACCCTCTAACGCACCTCCGACAAAATGGCCACCATCTTCGGTCGACCACAGCACAATCGTCGGCAAAGAACGATACAATATGGTGCCTCTCTCACCTTCCCAACACGCGAGCCACCACTACAGCCCCAAGGTCACGACCACACCAGCTTCCCGGTCCGTTAGAGCCACCTGCGACAGCGCTAAACCCTACCAGAACCCTCGCCGGCCTCCGCGGTGCTCCAAGATTCTTGAACCTTTTCTCGCACGAGCCACACCGGGTTCGGAAGCTACACCATCGAGCCTTACTGTCGCACCCCCAACTGTGATCGGAGCCGCTATCACTCAGCTCGAACTCCGACTCGTCGACGGCTTACTGTTTTGATTTTCGGAGTTTGGATTGTTGTGTTTTTGTTCTTGTGGTTGGGCATGATGGTTGTGCAGGGTTTTGAGGAAAGAAATTATGGCTCTTACGATGATGATGGAAACTATTTTGGTGCTTTGTTTTTTATTTTGTCGGGTAGAAGATGTGAGTGATAAGGCGACAAGCACGATCATGAGTGCAGAGGGTATAAACAATATATGAAAAACAAGATGAATGATGCTTAACTAAAGACCAACCCCATACATTCATTCCACTCATATATTAATAAGCACCAGTGTTAAGGAATGACTTAAGAAGTTAAGGGCACTTACCTTGGAAATAAAAGTTAATTCACTAACAACTTCTTTCTTTTCCCGACATGCTTCTTTCTCCTCTTTTGTTTACAGAATCTCCTCCTCTATTCTGTCTCATACTCTCTTCTCCTCTGTAATGAAAAATCCTCTTTTTTTAATAGATTTTCTTCTTTTTATTATGTAATTCCCTTTTTTTGTTTCGCTCATTTCTCTTTTATCCTTTCCAATATCGAGATATGGGATAAGGCTAGCCAGCTACTATACGCAATTCCCGGTACAAAAACAATGATAACAGAGATAGGTATGCTGATAACATAGATCTTACGCCAACCTGTAGTTCTCCTATTTCTCTTTTTTTCTTTTTCCTTCTCTTTTTTTTTTTGTTGTTTTTTTTTCCTTTTGTTTTGTTTTTTTTTCGTTTTTGTTACTAAATTAGAATGAGAGACATAAAACAAAATGGAACTTATAATAAAAGAAAACAAAATAATATAATAATA